>Ga0310124_10000032_pt1 | contig 85531 bp, 131 predicted proteins | sample CB11b_AW_Bot5_MG_FD_203507 | JGI IMG/M metagenome (GOLD analysis project Ga0310124, IMG submission 203507) | Marine microbial communities from Western Arctic Ocean, Canada - CB11b_AW_Bot5 | ecosystem: Environmental > Aquatic > Marine > Oceanic | place: Canada: Western Arctic Ocean | collected... | reverse complement strand
TCTACAGAAGAAGAAGCCATAGATGCTATTAATAAATGGATTCCGAAAGGAAAAATAATTATTGAGGAATGCCTAGTAGGACAAGAAGCCAGTTTTATTTGTTTAATAGATGGCGAGTATGCATTACCTCTTGCTACTTCTCAAGATCATAAGGCACGAGATGTAAACGATGAAGGCCCAAACACCGGGGGAATGGGTGCTTATTCGCCTGCGCCTATTATTACAGATACAGTTCATAAACGTATAATGCGTGAAATTGTGCATCGGACTATGCATGGTTTTAAGAAAGAAGGAATTGTATATAAAGGATTCCTTTATGTGGGATTAATGATAGATGAAAAAGGCTCACCAAAAGTTCTAGAGTATAATTGTCGTTTAGGTGATCCAGAAACACAACCTATTTTAATGCGTTTAGAATCTGCCCTAGCAGATTTATGTTTAGCGGCACTTGCTGGTAAACTTAAAGGTTTTCCTATCAGATGGGATAAAAGATCTGCATTAGGAGTAGTAATGGCTTCTGAAGGTTATCCCAATGAATATAAAAAAGGTGATCCTATTAGTGGCTTAGACAATATGGTATTCCGTACAGTAAGCCGCAAAGGTCCTATAGGTTCAAGAGATATAAAAGTTTTTCATGCTGGTACTGTAGAAATTGATGGTAAAGTTTGTACTGATGGTGGAAGGGTTCTTTGTGTAACTGCACTAGGAGAGGCTATTGGGCCTGCACAAAATACAGCATATGAGGGAGTAAAACAAATTTATTGGCCGGGTGTGTTTTATAGACCTGACATAGGTAATAAGGCGTTTAAATTATAATGTATATAATTGTGGTGCGGCAGGATTTTGCGGATCAGTAAATGTTGCACCTTTTGTTATTTGAACACGACCGTCTTTAACTGCGTCAACAAGATCATCGCCAGATCGAACAATATGATAATTCATTGTTCCTTGATGAATAAACATTAATGCTTCAAAATGTTCTTTTGTGATACCTGTTTTATATTCTATCCAATTTGCTTTTAAATACTGTTGAAAAAAGTTTCCATTTAAAGCAGTATCAACTGAACCGTCTTTGTTTACCATATCCTTAATAATTGGTGTAGCATTTTTCTTAACGGCCATTGTACCAGGCATAACTGTTGCCATAAAGTCATAAAGGAAAGAGCTTACAACTCGTATTCTATCTTTTACTGTTCCTTCAATTTCTTTATTTCCATCACTTAACATATATCCTGGACCATAGTAAGCACTTAATTCATTAAGAAAAGTTAATCCATCTTGCCCTAAACCAAATCTTGGTAGTTTTCTTGTTTTTCCGGTCTCTTTACTTTTAACTGTTTTCATTAAATCTTTATCATTTACTTCGAAATGCTGTGTGAGTAACTGCTGTACGTTAGCTAATATTGTATTATTTTTAGGCATACTGTCTGCTGTAAGGCGCCCGCCGCTTTTACCTTTCTTTTTTCCTGTTGAGACTTTACTAGCCTTTAATTCATATACGGTACCATCTATATCTAAGTCTCCCTTCTCTGCTTTCTTAACAGGAGAACCTAATAAAATTATTGCAATTTCCGCAGGACCTACTGAGCCTCGTTGTGCTGAAGGATCTTGCAATGCCATAAAGGCACCTCCAGTTTTTTCCCATACATTTTTATATGGTGCTCTCACATGGTCATTAATGTTACCGGCCTCTTTTTTGACTGCTGTTTTAAGATCAATGACATCTCCTCTTAATGCGCCATCTAAAAATTCATTTATTTCGTCGCTTTTAAGGTTTCTACCATCAAATATACTTTTAACTGATTTTACAAAATCAGGATTATTAGCAAGATTTGTAGAAAATCGTTTTACAAGAAATTCTGTTTTACGAAGCGCATTAGAATCATCTGTAATACTTTTGATAACTTGTGCTTTGGCTCCTTTTTCAAAACCTCCTTCATATCCTTTAGTTATACCTCGTTGAAATTCTCTAGTGGCTGCGGTTTTATGTTCTGTACTGCTTTTACGTGCCAATTTGGCTACTTTTTCTGTTGATTGTACTAGTTCAATTCGGATATCGTCTGGTATTTCATGCGATGTATTATTAATTTGATTTAAAAGTTCTTCAACTATATCTATTAAATTTTCATCTGCGGCTTCACTTAATGGTTTAAAATTAGTACTAATTTGTTTTAAATAGCCAATTAAACTTTGAAGAATATTATTTGCATGAGCATTTACTTCGGGGGTATTTACTTCTTGTGTTGTTTGAACTATAGTATTTACATCATCTGATATAGAATTAATATTTCTTTTTATTTCTACTGTAGATTCTACCAGCCAAATGTCTTTGTATCGCATAGTTATATTTATATAGAATTGTATGGTAATTTATGTAGTCACCAAAATAGCACTAAATACTATTAAGTAATTACTGGGGAATAAACAATGGCAAGCAAATTACTAACAAATTTTCGGAGTAATTTTCAAAAGAGTAAGGAAGAAGAATTAACACTTGAAACGTATTTGGATTTATGTAAGACGGATAAACTTACATATGCATCAGCGGCGGAAAGAATGCTTGAAACAATCGGCAAGCCCAATCATGTAGACACCTCACAAAATCCACGGCTATCACGTATTTTTCTAAATAGAACAGTAAGGGTGTATCCTGCATTTGCCGACTTTTACGGATTAGAAGATACAATTGAACGAATTGTAGGCTTTTTTAAACATGCCGCACAAGGTCTAGAAGAACGTAAACAAGTATTATATTTGCTAGGCCCAGTAGGTGGCGGCAAAAGTTCTATAGCAGAACGTCTTAAAGAATTAATGGAAAATTTTCCTGTTTATACATTAAAAGCAGGCGATGAAATTAGTCCTGTATATGAAACACCATTAGGATTATTTCCTGCAGATAAGTATGGTGACCAAATAGAAAAAGAATACAAAATTCCTCAACGTTATCTAACAGGATTATTAAGTCCTTGGGCACTTAAACGATTAGACGAATTCGACGGTGATATTACTAAATTTAGTGTTGTAAAAATACAACCAAGCAAATTAAAGCAAATTTGTATTGTAAAAACAGAACCAGGTGATGAAAACAATCAAGACATTAGTTCACTAGTAGGTAAAACAGACATTCGTCAACTAGAATACTTTTCACAATACGATCCGGATTCATATGCTTTTAGTGGAGCACTGTGTAAGGGCAATCAAGGAATGATGGAATTTGTTGAAATGTTTAAAGCACCTATTAAAGTATTGCACCCATTATTAACTGCTACGCAAGAAGGAAACTATATGGGTACAGAAGGTATATCTGCTATTCCATTTAATGGTATAATTGTTGCACATAGTAACGAAGCAGAATGGTTGCAGTTTAGAAATAATAGAAACAACGAAGCATTTTTAGATAGAATTTATGTTATTAAAGTTCCTTATTGTTTGCGTGTAGATGAGGAAATAAAAATATATAACAAGATGCTTGAGTCAAGTGGACTAACAGGATCATCTTGTGCTCCAGAAACATTAGAAATGTTAGCACAAGCATCTATATTAAGTAGATTACACGAACACGAAAATAGCAATGTATATTCAAAGATGCGTATATATAATGGTGAAAATATAAAAGACACAGATCCACAAGCCAAAAGTATGCAAGAATACAAAGATACCGCAGGACTTGATGAGGGCATGTCGGGCACTTCTACTAGATTTGCTTTTAAAGTATTATCAGAAACATTTAATTTTGATACAGAAGAAATTGCCGCAGATCCTGTTCATATGATGTACGTATTGGAACAGTCTATTAAACGTGATCAAATGGGCGAAGAAAAAGAAAAAGAACTTATCAATTTTATTAAAGAACATATTGCTCCTAAATACGCAGAGTTTATTGGTAATGAAATACAAAAAGCATATTTAGAAAGTTATAGCGACTATGGGCAAAACTTGTTTGATCGCTATATTGAATATGCAGATCACTGGATACAAGAAATAGATTATAAAGATCATGATACAGGCAATTTGTTTAATAGAGACGTATTAAATGACGAACTTGAAAAAATAGAAAAGCCTGCAGGTATCGCTAATCCTAAAGACTTTAGAAGTGAAGTTGTTAATTTTGTACTACGTGCAAAAGCAAAAAACAAAGGTAAAAACCCAGATTGGACAAGTTACGAAAAACTACGTGAAATTATAGAAAAGAAAATGTTTGCTTCTACCGAGGAATTGCTTCCTATAATTTCGTTTGGTAAAAAACAATCTACAGATGATCAAAAGAAACATACTGATTTTGTTAAACGAATGGAATCCAAAGGCTATACAGAACGTCAAGTGAGGCGTCTTGTGGAGTGGTATATGCGGATATCTAAGTCTGGGTAATATGGAGGGCAAATATGGCCAAACATATTATTGATAGACGACAAAATCCTAAAGGTAAAAATTTATCTAATCGCCAACGATTTATTCGTCGCTATAAAGACCAAATCAAAAAAAGCATAGCAGATAGTATTAAAGATCGTTCTGTTAAAGATTTACAGTCTGGCGAAAACGTAAAGATCCCTAGTAAAAATGTTAGTGAACCTCGTTTTAGATATAACACTAAAACTGGTAATAAGAATTATATACTGCCTGGAAATCAAGATTACATAGAAGGGGATAAAATTAAGAAGCCTCCTAGTGCAGACGGCTCTGGTACTATAGAAGCATCAGACGAAGGTGTAAGTGAAGACGAGTTTATATTTTATGTTAGCAAAGATGAATTTTTAGATTTGCTATTTGACGACTTGCAACTTCCTAATTTAAAGAAAAAGAAAAAAGCAAATATAGAAAATTTTGTTACTCGTCGCGCTGGTTATGTTAATGAAGGTGCACCTAATAACTTAAATTTAGAACAAAGCATGATAAGAAGTGTTGGTAGACGTATTGCCTTAAGAACTCCTAAGGATAAAGAAATAAAAGAACTTGAGAAAGAAATTGAGCGACTAGAAAAAGAAATACAAAATTATGCTCCTAACATAAAGCCAATGACTAAAAATAGAGCCATCATTGCAGAACTTGAAGAAAAAATTGTTAATCTTAAAATGCGTAGGAGAGCAGTACCATTTATTGATCCTATAGATTTAAAATTTAATAACTATGTAAAAATTCCTAATCCAATAAATTCAGCAGTTATGTTCTGTATACTAGATGTTTCTGCATCCATGGGGCAACGGGAAAAAGATCTTGCAAAACGCTTTTTTATATTACTTCATTTATTTTTAACTATGAAATATGATAGAGTTGATATAATTTTTATACGACATCATACATGGGCAGTAGAATGTAATGAAGAAGAATTCTTTAGCGGAAGAGAAAGTGGGGGAACAATGGTTTCTTCAGCATTAGATCTTACAGATGAAATAATTCGAAAACGATATGATTTAGAAGCATGGAATATATATGTTAGTCAATGCTCGGATGGTGATAACTTTACAACAGATAATCTTACTGTTGAAACTACAATGAGAGATAAGTTATTACCTATTATTCAATATTTTGCATACGTTAATATAGTTAATACTCCTAGTAAAGTAAGTGAGAAATTAGACGGTACTGCTGGATCTGGGTTGGAAAGATTATATTATACATTATCTGAAAAATATAATAATATGAAATTACAACGGATATATGAACAGAAGAATATATATCCTGTATTTAGAGCATTCTTTGAAAAGGAACAATAGAATGGCTAAAAAGAAATTATTATTTGAAGGACCAAGCTGGGATTTTAATATCATTGATAAGACGTACGAAGAAATAGAAAAAATTTGTACTGAAGAGTTGGGTTGTGATACTTATGTTAACCAACTTGAAATAATAACATCTGAACAGATGTTAGATGCTTACTCTAGTATTGGACTTCCTTTATCTTATAGCCATTGGAGTCATGGAAAAACATGGGCACAATATGAACGACAATATAGCAAAGGTCAAACAAATTTAGCATACGAATTGGTTATAAATTCTAATCCTTGTATTAATTATCTAATGGAAGAAAATTCAATGACCACACAGGCATTAGTTTTAGCACATGCGGGATTTGGACACAACCATTTTTTTAAAAATAATTACTTATTTAAAACATGGACTAATGCAGATTCAATTATTGACTATTTGGTGTTCGTTAAAAAGTATGTCAAACGTTGTGAAGAAAAACATGGACTAGAAGAAGTTGAAACATTTTTAGATAGTTTACATACATTAAAAGAATATGGTATTTACAAATATAAAAGACCACCAAAGTTAAATGCGGCAGAAGAATTAAAAGAACAGGAAGATAGAGAAACGTTTTTACAGGAACAAGTTAATGACTTATGGCGCACATTACCTAATCTTAAAAGTAAAGAAGAAAGAGAAGAAAAATTAAAAGGACAAATTGGCTCACCAGAAGAAAATATACTTTATTTTTTAGAAAAAAATGCTCCTAATTTAGAACCTTGGCAAAGAGAGTTATGTAGAATTGTTAGAAAAATTTCAATATACTTCTATCCACAGGGTCAAACTAAAATTATGAACGAAGGTTATGCATGTTTTGTGCATTATTATACAATGAATAGATTGTATGATAAGGGATTAATTGGCGAAGCAACGATGTTGGAATTTTTAACCCTTCATACTAATGTATTATATCAACCAACATATGATAAAAAATGGTTTAGTGGAATGAATCCGTATTCTTTAGGGTTTGCAATGTTTATGGATATTAAACGTATATGTGAAAATCCAACAAACGAAGATAAAGAATGGTTTCCTAATATTGCAGGAACAGAGTGGAAAGAAACTATACTAGATATTGTAGATAATTACCGTGATGAAAGTTTTATACTGCAATTTATGTCGCCTAAAGTTATAAGAGACTTTAAATTTTTCCTATTAGAAGATAGCGCCGGCATTAATGAGTTCAAAGTAAACGCGATTCATAATACCAACGGGTATAAAAGAATAAGAAAGGAATTAGCAAAGCAACAAGAATATAATCATAGAGTTCCAAATATCCAAATAGTAGATTGTGACCTGTTAGATACCCGTGATTTAATATTAGGTTATAAAATAAGTGAAGGTAAAGAATTACATGAAAAAGACATGGATCAAGTATTATTACATGTTAAGAAAATTTGGGGTTATGATATTATATTGGAGTTATGGAAAGATGGTGAAAAAATAGGGCAAAAATCTACAGATGCTAAAAAAGTAGAAAGCGTCAAATCTACCACCCATAGTCCGTTTGCCTATGGTATGTTTACAACCCCCGGTTATATATAAGATATTACTAATATACCTCCCCAAAAATAACCTATATATTCGAAGGGTTTCTCAAGTTTTTTCAAGTTTTTTTGGTTTTCCTTTTAAATCAACGACTTATATACCTAGCAAAATCAAACACTTACAAAAAATTTGATTTTTTTTGGTTCTTCTTTAAGATCAACAACTTACGTAGGCTCAAAAGGTTGACAGAGTTACCAAGATGTCTTACAATAATAATAGTAAGAGATAACCAACAGATAGGTAACAAAGTAAATGACTCCAACGAACCGTAAAACTGCTGATCGTATATATCAATATGTTGATCTAGTCCAATTGATGCAAGACAATCATTGGAAAGCGATGAATTTCACTTTTAGTCCTCCGCCCATGGTAGGCGTGACCTTTGGTAGTCGTTACGCGAAGGTGATCAAACAGGACCGACATTACCTGAACAAGGTAGATGGTTTCCGGACTGGTACTGATGATCCTGACAAAGGTGACGTACAGTACGGTGGACAAAGTGTTCACTCGTTCGTCGATTTGGCAACTGGCGACATTCTTAAGGGTTCCTGGAAGGCCCCAGTGAAGAACGGTGTACGTGGTAACATCTTCGAAGACGACCTAGGAGCAGATCGAATTAATGAGCATGGTCCTGTTTACTTACGTGGTCCTGCTTATTGTAAGCGACACGGATTAATTCGAAATTCAAAATCATAGAGATTACAGTATGAATATTTGGAAAATCGAATATCGCGAACCCATTAATGGTGGGAATCGCGAGCACGTTGTAAAGACGCCAACGTTGATGAACGCCGTTGCTGACTTCAACTTACATAAGGGTGGGTTTGATACTCCCCTTCGGATCACTCAGTTAGCAATTGGTGATTATCCTAAGACATGGACAATGCAAGGCCGGTATGATGTTCCCCGTCAGGTTAACGAATGATAGATCCCTCAGTACAAAAGATCATTGACAAGTATCAGGCCATCAGTAGAAAGATGATGGAGCAGGTCGCGGTAAGTCAGATTAAAGTAGTTCCGCCCAAACTGGTTGCAACATATGAATCAGGATCAGTGCCAGGACTTATGTATAGTGTAAAGAAGACTGGTGATAATTTAACTTGTAATTGCCCAGGTTTTGTTTACCGCCGGAAGTGTAAACATATTACTTTATGTGAACAGGAGATATTTGTATAATGGCAACCTATAACAAGGAAGCGGTCGACAAGGCCATTAAGAAGAATCCAAGGATCAAACCCAAAGAGGCAAAACTGATACATCGACTACTGAAAGGGAGAAAGTAATGGCAAATCCAGAAGTTTTATTTGGATTAGCATCAACAGCCGCACACACCGCAGTTGTAGATGCAGTAGTAGAAGGCCTCGATCGAGATTATTGTGGTCTTGCTTGGGTTGTAGTCAAACCTGCTCGTGGTAAATTTGTTAAATACCTTAAGGACAATGGTATTGGTATGAATGAGTATGGTGGAGGCTGGCGTATACCACGTCATGCAATGGCAACATATCGTGGCCAGAGTATGGGTGTGAATGAAGCGGCCGCCAATGCATTCGCTGATGTCCTCCAAAATTATGGAGTAAAGGCTTATGCGAGATCTAGAATCGATTAAGAAAAAATGGAAACTATTTTCAAGTTTCATTTTAACATTTGTATTTTTTCCAATTATAGGAATGTTCATTTTGTTATATAATTTTTTTAAGAAGGCCTGTAAAAGGTTTTTGAAATGGGCCAAGAAACCTTCTAACGCTAGTAAATATCGAGGATAAAATATGGCTCCTAGGATTTTTAGAATGAGTAGATCCACTCTTGTTCTTTGTGTGGATTGTTTAAAAGAACTAGGTCCTGCTCCCGGTAGATGGGATGAAGACCCATTACAAGAATGTTCTGTTTGTGGCGAATGTGATTTTGATGCTCAAGAGGAGATGAATAATATCTCAGATGCATTACAGCAACATTGGGAAGAGGATCAACCTGACCCAATGGAAAATCAGCAGGAGTATAAATGATACAGCATAACCTCAGTCATCTTAAATTAGATATTGGTGGACCAAAAGGTAATGTATTTTACGTATTGGGAACCTGTAAAAGGCTTGTTGTAAAATTAGAAGGATTTGAAGCCGGCGAGAGTTTTATCGATATGGCAACAGGAATACCCTGGAAAGAACTTGGAGGAGAATCTTGGAACTATAACGATGTATTGCGATACATTAAAGACAAATTAAATATTACCTTTGTTTCAAGACACAAACTTGATATAGATGATGACTTGTATGAAGTGAGTGGCGAACCTAACGTATGGTTATAGAAAAAAATACATGGATGGTTAGGTGGAAACATGTCGATGGTACTATACGAGTTACCAATACAACAGAAAAAACAGAAGAAGACGCGGTTAACCATATATTACGTGATTTCCAACCAGTTGCTAAAATACTTGACGTAATGTACGGAGACATGTATACTATAATATCTACTTTCAAAGGATTACAATGACTGAAGAAGTAAAAAATAGAGTTATTACCATTCATTTTGCATATAAAAATGCTGAAGGATGGTATCCGTTTACAACTGCTATTGTAAAAGATGGTGATGCAACAGAACGTGACATTACAGATATATGGATGAATGATATTGTTTGTCGTAAAATTGCCGCCGACCCTGATGTTATATCCTTTTATATATCGGATGATTTGGAAGAAGTAACGTTAACCCTTATGCAAAAGGATAATATTGTTAAATTTGTACAAAAAACAGATAAAGGCCCGTAACTCAGCGGTGAGAGTGATGGTCTTATATGCCATTGGTCGATGGTTCGAATCCATCCGGGCCTACCAATAATGAAATATAAAATAGCAAACAATTTGGATAGGAGAAAAAATGTCATTTATTAGTTTTGTGATCCACGGTTATGGCGGAGAAGTTGTATTAGGCAAAGTGTCTAAAAAAGCGGCAGAGTTTTGGCAGTCTGATGAAATGAAAGAACACCTACATGGTTATGTTTTTAGTCCAGAATGGTTTGAGGAAGAAAATCCAAACATCAAAATACCCAAGTATGCCCAAATAGGTGTGTGGCATGATCTGGAAGACAGAGGACATGAATGGGGTGCGGATGAACGACATGCTCAACTTACTATAAGTGAAGTAAGTGATGGTACTTGGAATGCTGATCATGTGCGCGATATTTATTATGGTTCGCTAATGGATTTTGCAGTTGAACACGACGAAGTAGATATTATCATTGATGAGTGTCATCCTGATCCAAAAGAATACACATTTGTCGGTCTTAATTCTGAGAAGGGCACATTCTACGAAGGCACTATAGAAATTGAAGGAGAGTTTGATCCTAAAAAAGTCTCTTTTAGTAGCATGGAAATGCATAATGATACTCTTATTACAGAAATTTTGTATGGTGATGAAATCGTAGACAATGTCGGCGGCGGCACTGATGGTAAATCCATGGATTTTGAAATTATAGAGCCATGGGAATAAACTATGAAAAGGAGAAAATAATGTCAATATCAGTTGAAGGACAACTATTGTCCTGGAAAATGAAATTAGAAAATGCTGAAAAAAATAAATTAAGGGGTATTCCCCGTTTAATATATTTACAAGGAATTGCTAGATTGAGTAAATGTGAGGATGTCGCTAGAAAGGGTAATCAGGGAAAAGGATTTTATTTACAGAATAAATCTGTAATAGAAGACAGCGACGAAAAGAAGGACAAAAAACCCAGGAAAAAGAAGGGTAATAGAAAATAGAACCAAGATACTTTGGTTGACATAACAGCAAAAGGATGCTATTATTAGTGTACTGTGCAACGTTTAAAGATAAGACGACATAAGATACTGTTTATTCACAATTCGCCGTTTAAGAAGCGTATACAGCGTCTAAGAACCCAGTATAGTAGGAAGATTAAACATCGTAACAGCAATACAGACGGAGAATAACATGGCTCAAAGTACGGAAAATAAATCAATCACAACTGGTATAGGTATTAGTGGAGGTATTATAGGAAGAGACATAGTAAAAAAGTCAGAATATATAGCACACAATCTTCCTTCCATAGACCAGATTAGAGAGAAGTTATCTTTCCGCCACGAAGATAGAATGTTTTATTGGCGGGGTCATGCGTTAGCAGAAGGTGCATATGATCCTGATGAAAAGGTATATAGGATTTCTTTAATAACTGGTATGGAAACATTTCCTACATTTGGTGATGCCCGCGAATATATAGATAAAAACAAAGAAGACATTCTTTCAAATATATTGAAAGCTGCAATAGAGGAGGAGGAGGATGACTGAAGCACATCACTATAAATGTTATTACACAAGAAAATGGCCGCTAGATGAATATGGTCGAATCGGTGGGATGTATTCTTTAGTAGATATACCTATTGTAAGTCATGATAGGATATCGCGCCCAGGAATCATTGAAGCAAAGAACGAAGAACATCGGATGTATTATGTTCGAGATGCTGAAAAACATTATTGGGACTTTTGGGTTCCAATATCTGATGTTGAAATAGGTAACGAATATGTGGAAACTGAAAACTAAATTTGCTGTTGAAAAACATTCGTGGTTTCCATGGGTCTTGTTTTATAGAGTACTCAAATATTCTATAGCACTGGCTATTATAGGTGGTATGGGATGGTTGGTTATTATTGATCAATGTGGTTGATAAATGCCATATCGGATTTCCCATTCATACTTAAAATTAGAAACTGGAATTCCTTGGCACTTTGCTATAATAACGTGGGCAAAATTAAATAATATTAAAATCAAAGAAAACATAACTGAAGAATATTATGAGTTTGAAGAGTTTACGGATTGTGTATATTTAAAATTAATATGGGGTAGAGAGTTTGCTGAAAAGTGGTATACAGAATATATTAACAATAGGATAGATACTAATGCAGACCCGAGACAATTATCAATCCCTTTCGACTAGACCTATATGTATTAACTTCGGCTGTGACAAACCAGTAACAGTTTCACGTGGAAGAATTGGAGGTACTGGCATTCACCAACCTCGTTGGCGAATACATTGTGGACATTGTCAATCAGCAAGTTGGAGCAAGCACCTCCATCGAGAAGGGGTTACTCCTTATAAAACAGGTATGTGTACTAACATAGATGAGCATTTAGGATTTGAATGTTTTACTAATTGGGATAAAGTTCCAGATGGTTATAAAGGTAGAACACAAGTAGATCACAAAGACGGTGATCCTAGTAATAACAACCCCGATAATTTAGATGAATTGTGTGGCCACTGCCACAATTATAAAGGACAACTATCGGGAGATTTTAACGGGTGGCGCAGGAGACAGTAAATGGGTAAACCAAAAATTATACAGAACGAAGTACAATGTGATAACTGTGGAGATATTATTCACTCTGCATCTGTACATTCTTGTGTTCAGTGTAGTTGTGGAGGTGTTACAGTAGATGGTGGCATGGAATATCTTAGACGAATTGGTCATGCACTGAGTTATACTGAACGTTCAATGACGTTAAATGAAACTACAATTAATGAATTGTCAGAATACATCGAAATGATGATTGAAACAGGTCGCAACCCATTAGGAATTGCATGTGCAGTTATCCGTACTTTACGAGATTTTGAATTATTGGATGAGAAAAAGTTTCATCCAGATTATAATGATAATCCTAAATCCCAAAGTTTCGTTGCAGGTTGGTAATCTAATTGCTCCTGTGGTGGATAACATGAAAAATATTGTATGTTTAAAATCGCTATATAAACGAGATAGCAAAGGCAAAATCCGTATTTGGACTGTAGAAGTTGGATATGATAATGAGGATGTGGCAGGCATTCGTAGTGTAAGCGGGTTGGTTGACGGTGAAAAAATTACTAGTGTTTGGAATATGAGCAAGGCCAAAAACGTAGGTCGTGCGAATGCAACAACGGCTAAAGGCCAAGCAAAGTTTGAAGCACAGGCGCAATGGACAAAGAAAGCAGACAAAGAGTATTTTGCAAACAAAAAAGATGTTGATAGTTACGAATTGTTCAAGCCTATGTTAGCACACGACTTCACAAAGACTCCAGTTGAAAGTGGATACACCCAACCCAAACTAGATGGCATCCGTTGTGTTGTTGATAAGAACGGTATGCACACTCGCAGTGGCAAGCCTATCAATAGTTGCCCGCATATTTGGGAGAGTGTAAAGCATATAATCAAAGACAATCCAAATGTTGTGTTGGATGGCGAACTTTACAATCATGAACTTAAGGCAGACTTCCAAAAGATTATTAGTCTGGTTAGAAAAATAAAATGTCGTCCAGAAGAGATTGCTGAGAGTGCTGAACTGGTTGAGTATCATATCTATGATATGTTTGACCACAGCGACGAAGATGCAGTATTTACTGACCGATCACAATGGCTTGCAGATAATGTTACAGGAAACAAGATTGTCCTAGTAAAAACTACTAAGTGTGATAATACTGCTAAGATTGATAAAATGTATGGCACATACACGGAGGCAGGTTTTGAAGGGCAAATGGTTAGGCAGAATAACAAATATGAATGTAAACGGAGTAAAGGTCTGCTTAAAAGAAAAGAATTCATTACTGATGAATTTGATGTAGTTAGTGTAGAGGAAGGGCAAGGTGCATGGACAGGCTATGCTAAAAAGTTTGTTCTCGAACTATCAGATGGTCGAACATTTAGTAGTGGAGTTCGAGGATCTCAGGCACAATTAAAAGCATTGCTTGAAGCAAAACAAAAGCCAAATTGGGCCACTTGTAGATTTTTTGAATTAAGTAATGACGGTGTGCCACGTTTTCCGGTAGTTATTGATTACGGGGTTGGAGTGCGGGACGATTAATATGAATGCCCCCGTGGCGGAACTGGCAGACGCTTCGGACTTAAAATCCGATTCCATTAGGAGTCCTGGTTCGAATCCAGGCGGGGGCACCAAATAAATAATAAGGATATGATAATGAATTTTCCAGATTTTATAACCGACATGCAACTAATAGATATTATTAGTAAAGCAGAAGGCTGGTCGCACGAAGAAACGTATAAAGTTGCACATAAAGAAGTGGGTGTCGAAGGATACCCGTGGGATAGATTTAATCAAAGTATGGAGACAAAAGGAGGAGGAACATTACCAACTCCGGTTAGACTTGAACTTATCAGGGCATTCGAAATACACGATAATGCAGGTACTTTAAAAGCAAGACATTTTACATCTGTGGGTAAAGTATCAAATCAAGAACATAATCCATTTGCTAATTTTACTTCAAGTAAATTTATTAAATGGGCAATGTGGTTTTGGATATTTTATTTTATTATAGTTTTCTTTCTTTAGCCTATTTTTTCCGCTTTACATACTCTGTGTCGTTCTAAAGCAGAAGTATCGCTACACAATACTTGTTTTTCGATTGCTTTATTAATTGCTTTATCGAGCATTTGATAAAAGTGATCGACTCCACCATACCCGGTCCAACGTACTAATTCTGTTTTAGCCTCAGTATCCCATATTATAAATGCAGGGATGCTGTAAAGTTGTTCTATTCTTCCTGTATAGTAAGCCTTTTTATACCATTCCGGCATACCTTGTTCTGAAGTAATATTAACTATTACTAACGGTATAATATCATCGTATAATGGCACTACTTCTTCTGCCCATTTATTACAATAAGGACACCAATCTACTACAACAGCAATTAATTGAAATTTTAGTGTTGCTGGCCTTACTAACGACAATGGATTTGCAATAGCCGGTAGTAGGAATAACACAAATATTAAAAATAATTTTTTCATACTTTTTCAAGATCGTTTCTTTGTTTTTTAATCTTTTCTGCTTGTTTAAGTATACAATCACCTCCATCTTGTGCAAAGACAGCTGGCCATATTGCATGTAAAAACATTACAATATGAGAAAACAAACAGCAAAATGAACAAGACATGGCAAAATAAAAGTGTTGCCAATATGATTGTTTTACTTCTTTTAAATGATTTTTAGATTTCTCGAACATATTAATATTTATAATATAATAAATACTGTTTTATCTTCGAGAGCAATAAATGACGTTTAACCTGAATGATAAGTACACGTCTTCAAACGGTAAATTTGTTCTTTCAGGCATTCAAGCAATAGTTAAACTAGCACTTCTTCAGAAAGAACTTGATGAAAGAAAAGGATTAAAAACCGCCGGATACGTTACTGGATATAGAGGTTCTCCTTTAGGAGGACTAGATAAAGAGTTTATGGCACAAATAACTCTTTTAACCTCCAATCAAATAAAATTTAGAGCCGCAGTTAATGAAGATTTAGCAGTCGCCGCAGTACAAGGTACACAACAATTAGGTATTATTTCGCCGGCCAAAGTAGACGGCGTTTTCGGTTTTTGGTATGGTAAAGGTCCGGGTGTAGATCGCAGTGGCGACCAGTTCAAGCATTCAAGTTTCTTTGGTACAGCAAAACATGGTGGCGTTTTAGCATTTGCTGGTGATGATCATGCAAATAAAAGTTCTACTATACCTCATGAAACAGGACCACAGTTTGCTTCTTGGCAAATTCCTGTTATAACACCTGCTACTGTTGAAGATGTAATGAGGCTAGGGTTACTTGGTATACAAATGTCGCGTTATAGTGGATTATTTGTATGCATGAAAATTATTACTAATGTAGCTGATGCATATCAAACAGCAGAAGTTAATTTAGATGCATGGACACCAATTATACCTGAAAAAGAATTTGATGTAAATGCTCGTTGGCCAGAAGATGAAGATGCTGAAAATAGAATATACAATATAAAGTTACCTGCTGTACAAGAGTTCTTAAAACACAATAATTTTAATGAAGTTACTCATGATGCACCAGAAAAGAAACTAGGCATTATTGCAGTTGGTAAAAGTTATGTTGATGTACTTACAGCATTACAACGATATAATATAACTCCCGAAGAACACGGAATTAGTATACTTAAAATAGGCGTAGCATTTCCTTTAGAAGAATATAAAATAAAAAAGTTCTGTGCTGAACATGCACAACCAAAAAGATTACCATATGATTCTCCTGCAAAAATATTAGTAGTTGAAGAAAAAACATCACTTGTAGAAGATCAACTTTATAAATTATTATATGGACATACCTATACACCGATTATACATGGTAAAGATTTGTTATCTCCATGCTTAGATTTTGACGGATATGATATTGCTAGAGCAATATCTAAATTATTAAAAATTGAATTTAATAATAACTATGATATTATTCCTTCTTTAGAAGAAAGACATCCTTATTATTGTAGTGGATGCCCACATAATACCAGTACTGCATTACCAGAAGGTAGTAAAGCATTAATCGGAATAGGTTGTCATTATATAGCACAATTAATTCCAAACAGACCTACTGTTACATTAGCACCTATGGGCAGTGAAGGAATGAATTGGGTCGGACAACATGAATGGAATGAAGCAGATCATGTCTTTGCTAATTTAGGAGATGGTACATATTTTCACAGTGGTATATTAGCAATACGTCAAGCATTAGCATCTGATGCTAATATGACATATAAGATATTATATAATGATGCTGTAGCAATGACAGGTGGACAAAAGATCGATGGTGAATTAACAATACCTATGATTTGCCAACAAATATTAGCAGAAGGGGCAAAAGATGTTTCGTTAGTATCTGTTAATCCAAACCAATGGAAGTTTAAACTACCAAAGGAAATAAAGATATATCCAAAGGAAAAATTTACAGAAGTACAAACAGCATTAACAAAAGTAAAAGGAATTACGGTATTAATATATGAACAACAATGTGCAACTGAAAAGCGTAGAGAAATTAAACGCAATGTACAAGAAGCACCCGATGAACGGGTTTGGATTAATCCAGATATATGTGAGGACTGTGGCGATTGTTCTACACAATCCAATTGTTTAAGTATAGTTCCTGTAGAAACAAAACTTGGTCAGAAGCGACAAGTAGATCAAGACAGTTGTAACTATTCATTTGATTGCTTAAAAGGATATTGCCCGTCGTTTATAACAGTTAAAGGCAAACGAGTTTCAAAACCTATGATTAATATAAAGTTATCAGAATTTGATAGGGGATCTAATTTAGGTAATTGGAAGTTTAGAACAGGAGAACGATATAATATTCTACTTGCAGGTATAGGAGGTACAGGTATTATTAGTATGAGTCAAATGTTGAGTGTAGCGGCACATATAGATGGAATGAAAATAGTTGCAACAGACCAAACTGGATTGGCACAAAAATATGGAGCAGTAACATCTATGTTAAGTTTTGGTAAGGATGCTTACGGTAAAATGTATCCTGGTACAGCAGATTTAGTTATAGGCGCCGATCCACAAGTTTCTACAAGTACAGACGTAATGCGTTATGTAGGAGAAGATACTATCACATTACTTAATTCTAAACCTTCAAATACTGGAGAGTATATAGAAAATAGAGATTGGAAATTTGATGTTACTAAAGCAGAAGAATTATTAAAAGAACACAGTAAAGAATTACACATGTTTAATGCTTCTGAATATGCTAAAAAATTAACAGGATATAGTTTAATGGTAAACATGTTGATGTTAGGCTATGCATACGAAAAAGCATTATTGCCAATACGTGAAGCGTCAATGATTCAAGCAATTGAAACAAATGGAACTATGGTAGATGCTAATAAAGAAGCATGGAAAATAGGTAGACATATTGCAATAACCAATAGTAAAAATTTAATTGATACAGAAATAAGTAAAAGACATACACTTATACACGCAGATTTTGGTAGTCAATTTTATCACAGAACTTCTTTACTAAAAGAATACCAAGACGAAAAATATGCTCAAAAATATAAAGATATTATTATTAAAGTAAAAGCATTTGATTCTGCAATGAACAAAACAGAATTATCAGAAGCAGTAATGAAAAATTTGTATAAGTTAATGGCATATAAAGATGAATATGAAATTGCTCGTTTATGGGATAAAACTATAGATAGTTTTAACAATGACTTTTTTGAAATTAAGGGAGTTAATTTCCATATGAGTTTACCTTGGCAACGTAAGTCTAAAAGTAAAACAAGATTACCCGGCCAAACCAAAACACTTTTTAAATATTTAAAACATGGTAAAAAGTTACGTGGTACAAAGTTTGATCCATTAGGGTATTCATATGAACGAAAAATTGAACGTAAAATTAGAGATATTTATATAGAACAAATTGATGAATGGATACACCAAATTAAACATTTTAATGCAATTACAAATAACTATGATAAAATTGTGGCATTAGCAAAACAACCCGAAGAAATACGCGGATATGGTCATATTAAAATGGGCAGTATTCGACGTTGTTCTTTATTCAAAGATATAGTATAATATAAATATGTAGTGGAGAGGAAATAATCATGTTAAAAAGTTTATGGGATGATTTTAGGGGGGTTGAAGTAAATCCCCCTCCTAAAAATCCAGGCATCATAGTAACAGAGTCTGCAAGAAAGAAAATAGCCGAGATGTGTTTAGAAAATGACATGGTAGCAGTACGACCGTATGTATATGGTGGGGGTTGTTCTGGTATGGCACATTCAATGACATTTGTAGAAGAAAAAGAAAAAAGAGACACAGAAGTATTTGAATATATGTATATAGACCCAGTTACATCAGCATTTATGGAAGGTGCTACAATAGATTACGATACTGCAGGTATGAATCCTACATTTGTATTTCATGATGTATTTAAAGAACAGGGAGGATCAGGTACGTGTGGAGGTTGCGGCGCGGCAACAGGACCCGGCTATGAGCCACATTGACGCGATTTGAAAATTTTAGAGCGTGGATTCCAACCTTACAGTTAGCGACGATTAACCTTACAGTTAGCGACCTAGGTCAGATGAAGAAGTATGGGCCAAAGATCCTAGAAAAATAAAACCAATACACAAATACTAATGACATACATTAATACAGCAGAACCATACAAGTATGGTTTCACAACAAATGTCGAAACGGAACAATTTCCGCCCGGCTTAAATGAACAAGTTATCACGGCTATCAGTGCTAAAAAGAATGAGCCTCAATGGTTACTCGATTGGAGACTCAAAGCATATAGTCGTTGGCTTAAAATGGAAGAGCCCAAGCATTGGCCTAATATAACATACCCTAAAATAAATTACCAAGACATCATTTATTTTTCTCGTCCTAAAAAGAAATATGCTAGTTTAGATGAAGTTCCACAAGAAATTTTAGATGATTTTGAGAAATTAGGAGTTCCTTTACGAGAACGAGAAAAATTAGCAGGCGTAGCAGTAGATGCTGTATTTGATAGTGTTAGTTTAGGGACTACATTTGCAGATAAACTAGAAAAAATGGGAATTATTTTTTGTAGTTTTAGTGAAGCAGTGCATAAATGCCCTGAAATAATTAAAGAGTATTTAGGTAGTGTTGTTCCACAAGGAGATAATTATTTTGCCGCATTGAATAGTGCAGTATTCAGTGATGGTAGTTTTGCATACATACCTAAGAACACAAAATGCCCGATGGAGCTGAGTACCTATTTCCGAATCAACAGTGAGGACACCGGACAATTTGAACGAACATTAATAATCGCAGATGAAGGGTCGTCTGTATCATATCTAGAAGGTTGTACTGCACCTATGCGTGATGAGAACCAACTACATGCAGCCATCGTTGAGCTAGTCGCATTAGATAACGCAGAAATAAAGTATTCAACGGTGCAAAACTGGTATCCCGGAGACAAAGAAGGCAAAGGCGGTATCTATAATTTTGTTACGAAGCGAGGTAAATGTAAAGGCTTTCGTAGTAAGATTTCATGGACGCAAGTAGAGACAGGTAGTGCCATCACATGGAAGTATCCGTCGTGCATACTACAAGGCGATGAAAGTGTAGGTGAGTTTTATTCTGTTGCATTTACAGGCAACTACCAACAGGCAGATACAGGTACGAAAATGTATCACCTAGGGAAGAACACTACATCCACTATTATCTCTAAAGGCATCTCAGCAGGTCATGGTAATAACACATATAGAGGCCTGGTGAAGATCGGTAAGGGTGCAGACAATGCCAAGAACTATACGCAATGTGATTCCCTGATGATGGGTGATAAGTGTGGTGCTCATACTACCCCATATATAGAGTGTAAGAATAACACAGCGACAGTAGAACATGAGGCTACTACATCAAAGATAGGTGAGGACCAATTGTTTTATTGTCAACAACGAGGTATTAGTCCTGAAGATGCAAGGAATCTTATAGTGAATGGATTTTGCAAGGACATATTTGCTAAACTGCCGATGGAGTTTGCAGTCGAGGCTAATAAGCTACTAGAGATTTCAATGGAGGGATCAGTAGGATAATGAATAATACTCAAATACAAGAAGCAATAGACAAAAATAAGATTGTTTTGTTTATGAAAGGAACACGAGATTTTCCACAGTGTGGATTTAGCGGCCGCATTGTAAAAATATTAAAACAGTATAATGCTGAATATCAAGAATATGATGTTTTAGAAGATTCAGAGTTACGAGATGGTATTAAATCATTTAGTGATTGGCCAACTATTCCACAACTGTATGTTAATGGAGAATTTGTTGGTGGTTCTGATATTGTGTATGATATGTATAAAGATGGAACAATAGAAGAAGCATTAAAGTAATGGATATTACTAAGGAAGGATCGGTAGGTTGAATGTATGATGATGAGGCTTGGGAAAAATATCCAAAACATCATAAATGGTTTAACAAACTCTGGTTGGCAGAAGAATTAGGATATATATGCGGACCAGCAGGTACATGTGTTCCTAAAAAGGATTTATATATAGTTCGTCCAATTTATAATTTACTAGGTATGGGAGTAGATGCTAAAATTATGCATCTTAATCCAGATTTTGAAAGATGTCAAGTACCAGCAGGACATTTTTGGTGTGAAAGATTTGAAGGAGATGTTTATTCATATGACTTTACAAGAACATTTAGAGGATGGCGGCAAGATTCTTGTTGGAAAGGACGAACCGGACTTCAACTTTGGATGTTTATAAAATGGGAAAAATGCAATAAGAAATTAAAATTACCTTCACTGTTTAGTTATCTTGCATTTTCAAATGTAGAACACATTAATGTAGAAACTATTGAAGATCATATCATTGAAGTACATTTAAGAAAAAGTCCAGACCCTTATGAGAATTATAGTGTTCTTATTCCGCGTTGGGAAAATTGTAGTACACCACAAGACTTAGAAGGATATACATATATAGAAAATTATGATAATGCAGATGGGCAATTACCAATAGCCAGATTAGGATTTTACGCAAAATGAATATTGTAGAAATAACTTGTATAGATAATAATAAAACACTTGAAGCAAGTGTCTTAAAGAAATCAGATCGATACCTTGAAGTAGTCGTTGAAGGCACTAATACAAAAGTAAAGTTGTCTAAAAAAACTCCAGTAGATAAACTATATGCAGGACACTTGGCCGGTTTAGAGTTTACGTCCACTGGTGAAACTATATGAATATTACTGAATACAAAGATCAATTTGATGCTTTGAAAATACTTAACCCAAATGGTTATGAAGTATATCGATGGATGATAAGCCTTGGAAAAAAATTACAAAATGATCCGTTAAGTGAAGAAAAACGTATTGATGAAAATAGAGTCAGTCGTTGCCAGTTCAGTTTGTTTGTTGATTGGGAAGATGGTAAGTTTAAAGCATGGAGTGATGCTATGGTAGCAAGTGGTTATGCTTATATACTATTGGATGTATTCAATAGTGCCGGGGAAGATGCTAACGCCATTACAGCAGAATCTTTTAATCAATTGGATATGGCCAATTTATTGTCACTAAATAGACAGAATGGATTTTACCAAATGATAGGAATGATGAAGGAGAAAATATAATGTGCCCCATTTGTTGGATAAATGGCTTAATAGCTTTATTAATTAGTGTAGGTATACTGTCTATTGATAGTCCTTACACACCCTACCTCATAGGTATAGCAGTAATTTTAACTGCATACTCAATGTGGAAGTTTTGGAAAGGATACAAGAAGTGGCAAAACTTTAGTGCAGAACAACGAACACGTAATTGGAAAACTATTAAACGATTTGTACAGGGTATTATAGTTGGAGCTGTAATAGCCACCGCGGTAGTGTATGCTATAAATTGGGAAGCCATTGCAATTCACCATCATTTAAATCATGGGCATATACACGAACATCAGATGTGAATGTAAAATTAATGGGGATATTAAATTGATACATGTAGAAGATTATACACAAGGTACTGATCCTGTAATAGATCAAATTGTTGCTAATATACGTCAAGTATATGATCCTGAGATATTTATTAATATATACGATCTTGGATTAATATACGATATAGAGTTAAATGAAGATATGGATTTAAAAGTAACTATGACTTTAACATCTGCATTTTGTCCAGTTGGCGATCAATTATATAATGAAGTATGTCAAGCCTGTGACGTAACTAGTATAAAAAATGTAGATGTAGAAATGACATTTGAGCCTCCGTGGGGACCCGAAATGATACCCGAACATGCTAAATTGGAAATGGGAATATTATAATGAAAATGTATATGTGTCTTATCTGCGGATTCATATATGATGAAAAAGAAGGATGGCCCGATGATGGAATTCCTGCAGGTACACGTTGGGGAGACATACCAGATGATTGGATATGTCCTGATTGCAATGCTACTAAGTTTGATTTTGATATGATAGAAATATGATAGATAAAATTTCCAATTTAGACAAACAACAATATGCAAAAATAGCAAACTTTTTTATTGAGTGGCTAGAACAACACCCTTTCTCAGAAATGGATGATGATACCCATAGAACAATAAGATTAGCCGCCAAGACATATATTAGCCTATATGAAAATTTCCTAGAACTCTATGGCTATATTGCTAGTAAGGAATATATAACTGACACTAAAAAGATGCACTGATTCGAATAAATAAGTTAAAGAGGATCTGCATATGGCAAATAGGGTATTAAGAGCAACTGATCTTACTATTGATGGTAATTTAATTGTTACAGGTACTACTGCTTCTGTTGAATCTACAAATTCCACATTAAAAGATAATATCGTTGTTTTAAACCAGGGCGAAACAGGAGCTGGTGTTACTTTGGGTGCTTCAGGTATAGAGGTTGACAGAGGTACAGAAGACAATGCTCAATTAATTTGGGACGAAGCAACTGACACATGGCAGATGAAAGTTGGTGCAACAGTAACTGGTACAATAACTGCTGGTTTACCTTCACAAACAGGTAATGCTGGTAAATTTTTAACAACTGATGGTACTACTGCAAGCTGGATTGCTAATCCAGCATTAACATATGCAATAATATTTGGCGGATAAACACAAATGACAATAGAAATAATTAACATGACAGCAGCTGGAGCACATACATTTACTGCTACAGCAAATACAGCAGTAACAGATATAGTAATGCATAACACAGATCCAGATCCAGGAAGTGGATTTGAATGGAAAATGCATATAGTTAAAAGTGGTGGTACACCTGATGTAAATAATCAGATTTATGATACTGTATCAGCTCATGTAACACCTACAGGATTTGCTGGTTCTATGGCACTACCTCCTGTTCTTTTTGTGGGTTCTACAATATCTATTAATACTTTTACTGGTTCTTTTTCTGAAAAATGGTTATTAGAAACTGGTGATAAAATTGCTATTGTATTAGATGATACATCGGTATTGGGACTAGTAGGCTCAACAATAGGTAGTGCTAATGCATCAGTAGCATGGGGAGCAACTCCTGCACTTGTACCTGTAAATTTGTATATTAATCACATATTGGTATAACTTATGGCTAGAGATGCTAGACGATTTAAAAGAATATTAACTGATACAGTTACCTATGTTGATGACCAAAAAATGACGTTTGGTACAGATACTGATTTAGAAATTTATCATACTGCTACAGGAAATACTACATATATTGATGGAAAAAATTCAAGACCAGTATATATTCGCGCAAAGGATTTTTATGTTACTAACGGTGCCGGTACAGAAAAAGCAATATCCGTTGACGGTGCTGTAGGTGGAGGTGGTTATACATCAGTAAAACTTTATTACGATGATGTAGAAAAATTTAAAACTAGTGCAACAGGTTTTGAATTTACAGGAACACCCACTGAAGGTCTTAATAATTTAGGTACTCTTTCTACTAGTCCAGTAGATATAGATCTTTCATTGGGTAATATTGCAATGGGTTATTGTGATGGTACTGACATTACTTTTACTTTTAGTGGTTATGATGAAACAGTTGGCAATAGTAATTCTTTTACTTTAATTCTAGTCAGTGGCAGTACTCAAACTATAACTTGGCCGGCGTTTACTTTATGGACTGACGGTACAGCACCAACATTATCTGCTACAAATGATGTTCTCACTTTTGTAACAACAAGTGGAAGTTTGGCGCCAAATGCGTTATGGTTAGGCTTCCAGGCCGGAACAGCAATGGCTATACCTTAATAGGATAGTAATATGCCTTTTTCCGCCAATCTTAGAACATTAATAGCAACAAAATTAAGTGATCCCTTTTCAGCATCAGGTGGATTTTCAACCACCGTGGTTGGGGATTATACATATCATATGTACACTTCATCAGGTGCTTTTACTGTAACTGGTAGTGGCGTAATAGATCTTCTTGTTGTTGCAGGTGGTGGAGGTGGAGGAAGTACAATGACTGGTGGTTATAATGCTACAGCAGGTGGTGGAGCAGGTGGCATGAGAGTTAGTATGAACTATGACATTTATTCAGGTACCCATACAGCATCTATAGGAGCAGGAGGTGCTTCGGCAAATGATGGTAATGCTTCCGGACTTATTGCTTCGGGTAGTGCGAACAACGCCGCTAATAGCGGTGGCGCCGGTGCATATCATGAAGAAGGTGGCGATGGTTATCAAGGTCGCAACGGTGGCTCGGGGGGTGGCGGTGCAAATGGTAGAAGTGGAGGCACAGGAGCAGCCGGTCAAGGTTATGCTGGTTATCATACCAGCGATGGTAATATGAGTTATTCGGGTTCAGGTGGTGGAGCAGGCGCCGCCGGCGGACAACAAACAGGTGGCGCAGGACTTGCTGATCAGAATTTTTTCGGAATTACATTTGCTAGAGGAGGAGATGGTGCACCACAAGGCGGAGGACAATCCGGTCAAGTTAATACTGGTAATGGTGGATATGGAAAAGCACAACAAGGTCAACCTCCATTTTATATTGGAGGTACTGGTGGATCAGGTATGATTATTATTAGATATCTTACATCACAAATAGGAACATAAGATGGCACATTTTGCAGAAATAGATTCAAATTTGGATAATGTTGTATTGCGAGTACTTGTAATAGGCAATGAAGATATATTAGATGAAAACGGCGAAGAAAATGAAGCACTAGGTATTACATATTGTAAAAGTTTATTTGGCGAAGAAACAGAATGGGTGCAAACAAGTTATAATAATAACTTTAGAAAAAATTATGCAGGTACTGGATGGATGTATGATGAAGGTAGAGATGCATTTATACCTCCGCAACCCTATGCTTCATGGACATTAAATGAAGACACATGCCAATATAACCCACCAGTAGAGCCACCCAATATTACACAACCGTGGTTGTGGGATGAAGCAACTGTTTCTTGGGTACTACCAAACGAATAAATACTAAAAACGGAAAATAAATTATGCCAATTGATTCTAAATTTGGAAGTGACGACGACATTGTCCAACAAGTAATTCAAACATCAACACCTACTGCTGTAGGCAATGCTGGAGAAATTCAGTGGAATTTTAATGATATTATGGCAGCCGATACTAAACTTCATTGGGATGCGGCCGCAAGCAAATTAACAGTAACTGGTGATGTTACTACAACTGGAACTACGGAGCTTTCCGCAGTAGCAATGAAAGGTCATATACTTCCTGATACTGATAATGTGTATGATATAGGATCAGCAGAATATAAAATTAGAGATATGTATGTTTCTGAAGGTTCTCTTTGGGTAGGTGATCAAACAGGAGTAGGCAGTAGTGGTGGCAAAGTTAAATTTAAAAATAGAAAAACAACTGCTCCTATTAGAATTGAAACTATAACTTCTGGTGCACAACGAACATTTACTGCTAAACTCAGTAGTGCCGATGCTGTAAATGCACAACGGTTTCATGATGAATTTGATGGACAAATGGCAGGTGTAACATATGAAATTGAAAATCTAGCCAAAACAGAAAAAGCTACGTTTGCAGTAGTTTCTTATACAGCAGAAGATACAACAACTCCAGGTGGTCCATTTGCCGCATATGCTGTATTGGATCCCGAAACTACTGCTGGTGAAACTATATTTGCCGCTCATAGTGCCGGAGATCAATATAACATTTTCATGAATATGAATGCTGTTGCTACATCGGGGCCAAATGGGAATTTAGAACTTGGTTCTAAATCTAAAATTACATTTGGATTAGATAATAGAATGGGCGTTGACTCTTCTGGTAAAACACATTCATCAACTACAAAATCTTCTACTTCAAACACAGCAGGTGGTATTCCTATACATAATGTTTCAGCAGGTACTGGTGTTGGCCAAACTAGGGTATTTGAAGCAGAACATAGCACTGAAAATAATCAGGCATTTCAAGATTTTAATTCAGAAATGGAAAACGGAAATGTCCCAGTTGATACAAAATATGATATAGAAAATGAAGCAGGAACTGAAGGTGGTGAATTTTTAATTAAATCATTTGTAGCAGAAAGTGGAGCAGATGAAGCATATGTTGTAATGGAAGCAAATGATCAAGAAGCAGTTAATGCATTTAGTAATCATTCTGATGGTGATAGATATAAATTCTTTAAAGAAGAGAAATTAGTTGTAACTGGTAGAGCAGATGGTAAACTTCCTTTACAATTTATACAAGGCCCAGGCGGCGCAACAAATTTTGAAGATTTATTTGATCCCAGTACTGGCCGCTTACATATAAACAAAATAGAAGTTCCAGCAGAAGAAGGGCAAGTTCTAAAAGGCGGTCCATCGGGAGGATTACAATGGGGCAAACATCATGGTGATGGTAGTATTCCTCTAGATAATAATAAGACACCTTCTTCTCCGGGAACACCGGGCGAATTGGCTATAGGGCAGACTGCCGGCCAATGGTTCTTCTATGTATGTGTTATGCCAAATCAGTGGACACGAGCACCATTGACATTAGGGTGGTAATAGCATCTTTTTAAAACTAATTTAGACTTTCCTTATATATCAAAGACTTATGTGGTTGACAGGATCTGAAAATGAGTGTACAATATTATTATAGTAAGAGATTATCTACTCATCTAACACTTCCCCAAATAATAACATGCTAATTCAGTTATCCGGCTATCGTACCCAGGGTAAGAATTTTCGCGGTCTTATTGTAGATTCAGCTGAATTTTATGCCAATGAATTAATGCGAAAAGATCTAGCACGGAACATTTGTATAGATATTCAAGTTGTTAAAAAGATGGAAAAAAGAACTAACGGTAATGAAATGGGAACCTGTTTAATTACAGGTGAATGTAGTCGGCCTAGAGAGTTTGAACTTGAGATAGACGGAAGTCACCGTACTACATTTATCCTAAAAATACTTGCACATGAAATAGTCCATGTTTGTCAGTTTGCAACAAGAAAATGGATACAGTATGAAAAAAAAGATATAGAACAATGGAAAGGTGAAATATTCGAATGGGAAGGGTTAGATTATAGAGATCTTCCATGGGAAGCAGAAGCTATAGAAAAAGAAGATATCTTGTTTCATAATCTAATAAAAAAAACTACCATTTTAGATGATTATATAGATCGTGCAATGCACCGTGATCCGGAGATTTTTTACGAAGGCGACTACGCAAAACCCCACTAACCTCGGTGTAGTTCAGTCTGGTAGAATACTCGCTTTGGGAGCGAGTGGTCGTAGGTTCGAATCCTACCACCGAGACCAATTCAACTTTTAACTTAAAGGAAATATATGACTACATATAAAAAAGAACTTAACCAAAAAATTGACTACGTTGTAGTAGACAATTATGAGAGAGTATTGTTTCAAACAGACAGTATAGAAAAGGCACGTAGTGCAATACAAGACACAGATGACATTATTGTCTATGAAGGTGTTAGAGGATTAACATTAAAAGAACTTGCCGCAATACAAGCAAAAGAAGATGTTTAATAAATAATTGTAGATGAAAATTAAAAGATTACATCACTTTGCATGGAAATGTGCCGATGTGCAAGAAACAATAGATTTTTATGAAGGTATATTGGGCCTTCCTCATGTACATACTATAAAAAAAGATTATGTTCCCAGTACTGGAGAATACGCTCCATATGAACATATATTTTTTCAAATGCCAGATAAAAGCAACATTGCCTTTTTTTATTTAGGAGATGATAAAGGAACAACAACAGATTGTGATGATTGGGTAGTACATTTTGCATTTAATGTCGACTCTGCAAAAGAGGTAGACAAATGGTACAATCATCTGTTACAATATAATATAGAAGTAATAGGACCAACAAATCACGACGATTGGATCTATAGTATCTACTTTTTTGATCCTAATAATTTACGACTAGAAATAACAACAACATTATAAATGCCGGACGAGAACGATTCTATTATGTGGTCAAATTCAGGATATAGTCTTCCACCACTACCTACATTTACTTTAAACATAAGACAGTTTTGTGATGGTAGTGCATATTTAATTCATATGGAACGATTACGTGCGGCTAGAGGAGCAACATTACCCGAAAGTTTTAAAACCGATCCTTTAATGTATCAAGCAGTAAGCGATAAGTTTTTAATGTGGAATGAAGATATTCATCCCTTTCCATATGAATATGGTTTAGATTTTGAAGCAGAAGTTGGTGTACTTGTTGATAAAGTACCAATTGGTGTTAGTGTGGAGGACGCCGCAGAGCATATTAGGTTTGTTACAATAATAAACGATATTAGTTTACGTAAATTAATACCAGCAGAACTTTCAAAAGGTTTTGGTTTTTTACAAAGTAAACCTCGTAGTTCCTTAGGACGGTATTGTTATCCAGTAGATGCTTTAAGAAAAAATTGGTATGATTCTAAATTACATGCTGATATGATTATAGAATTAAATGGTCAGAGAGTCGGTAAAATTGATACTGCTAAGGAAATGACCTTTAATTTTGCAGAATTAATTGCACATGCGGCAAAAACTAGAGAATTGAGTAATAATACACTAATAGGCTCTGGGACAGTAAGTTCACAACACAAATTAGATGGTTTTGGATGTTTAATGGAACGAAATGCAGTATTAGATAAACCCGAAATATATATGAAACCGGGTGATAGAATAAAGATGTATATTAATGGATTTGAAGATACCCTTATTATAAACCAGAAGGTAACGAACGAATGTTCTGGTAAATAACTAACAACATAGGGGTTAATAAGTATGAGGTTTATTAGCGACCGAGAAGTGTTTGATTATTTTAAACAACGTATAAAAGAAGAACTGTTCATACATCCCGTTATTGCGAATAACGCATATTGTGAATGGTTTGCTGACGCAAGATTAACTAAATCTGATGTGGTATTTTTTACTAAACAATTTTCCGTATTTTCAAATCAATTTACAATTGCTCAACTACATAAGGTAATTAATGCTGGAACACTAGACGAAATGCACGATGCCAAGGAGATTTTATTAAATGAACTTGGCGTTCTTTTTAAGAAAGAAGAAGGTAAAACTGATGATATAGTAGATCCACAATATGTAGGTATAGAAGGTAGCGTTGAAAATAGTACATTTAGATTTAAAGCGGCACATTTTGAATGGCTACTTGCATTTGCAAAACCACTAGGATTAGAATTTAAAGACATAGGCAAACGTAAACATGGAACACCGTATACATTACATTTTTGTGATGAATTAATACGTTTATATAGTAATGAAAATCATATAGTTGGTGCAGGAGCAAGTTTTGCAGTTGAAAATTGGGCAGCCTCTGGATTTTGGAAACAATTAATACAAGGATTAGAAAATTTTAGTGAAAAACAAACCGAAAGACTTCCACTAGCATTTTTTACATGGCACGATAAATTAGAATCACAACATGCTAGTCATACGTGGAATGAATTAAAAGAATTATATTTTGGTGAAGAAAAATTTGATGAAGATGCTTTTATTAATGCAGGTAATGAAATGCTTAATGGTGTTCAAGCATTTTGGACAGGCCTTCAACTTGATAGGATTGCTCGTCACGCAATTGCAATGGAGGCATTTGCACATTTGGCAAGTCCACGATGAATGGATTAGCAAAAGTAGACTCGTTTCGATTTTTACAATGGGCGGCAGAAAACAAATCCGATTACGACGAATTATTTTATAATTTAGGTCTTTGCAAAATAGGAACATTTCCTGGAGCAGGGACAGATATATGGAAATCCAACAACATTCATTTTTTAGTAACAACAAAGAGACAAGATTTTATAAACAAGCACAACAATGGAGTATGTGGATTGGGTCTTAATTTTGGTAATGCAGAGATAGCACGTAATCATGCTATTAAAAATGGCATGAGGACAGGAGGAAACAGAATGTTTTCTCATGATGGTATAGATGGAGTAGAAATATTCTTTAATGATTATACTACATGGAATAACCTTTTAAAAATGGTCGAATCTACTGACAGTACAAAAGAAATAGTAACAGGTATCAATAAAATAGATCATGTAACTCATAATTGTTATCCAGGTAATGTTGATGTGTGGGCAGAAAATTATAAAAACTGGTTTGGAATGTATCAAAATAGATACTTTGATATAGACGGAAAAGAAACCGGTTTAATAAGTAGAGCAATGATGTCATCTATAGGAAATATGGCAATACCTTTAAATGAAGATAAAGACGATAGAGGACAAATAGCACAGTTTATTAGAGACTTTAACGGCGAAGGCGTACAACATATTGCACTAGAAACAAATGATATTTACGTTACAGTTAAACGATTAAGAAAACGAGGTATACAGTTTTTAAATGTTCCTGACAAATATTATGATACTATAGATCAAAGAATAGATGAACACAATGAAGATATTAATGCATTACAAAAATTAGGTATACTAATAGATGGTGGAAAAGAAGATGGTATACTATTACAAATATTTACAGAGCCTGTCGTTGGACCTGTTTTCTTTGAAATCATTCAACGCAAAGGTAATGAAGGATTTGGCCACGGAAATTTTAAAGCATTGTTCGAGGCCATAGAGCGGGATCAATTAGGTCTTAATTAATATGTCAAAAGAAGAAAAAAACAAGTTAATAATGTGTTGCCAAATGGTAAACGAAAAAACTGGTGAAATTTTCAATACAATTCATGGTATAAGAAACATGGAAAAAGCTCAGGTATTATATGAGCAGTATTTCCCCAATGAATCAAAGAAAGTATATATGACCCAAAAAGACGACAAAATCGACTTTGATTATGGGTCAGATCCAGTTGCGTCATTGAAAAAAGTAGGTTCTCTTTAAAATCAATGACTTATAATCCTTTATAAATCAAGCACTTACAATTATTTTTAAAGTCGTTTAAAATCAATGACTTATACGACGATCCGTGGTTGACAACCAAACCAAGATGTCTTATACTATATATATAGGTTAAAAGTTAGGAGACGGATGAAATGATGGCATTTACAAATAGCGACCGAGTTCCTGTTGTTGGTACAAGTCTTACAGGTTATGTTAAGACAACGTATAAAAAGTTAGTGGAAGCATTTGGTGAACCGACTGATACTGGCAGTTCGTGGTTAGGAAAAGGCAGTCCTCCTTATTACGCCGATTATGATGCTGGCGATAAGGTAACAGCAGAATGGGTATTGGCATTTGCTGTTGGTGGAGGTGACCCAGATGATGGTGGCATGGATGACAGTGCTAGTGTTATTGCAACCGTATACGATTACAAGACAGGTTATACGCCAATGGAAGAATATAATTGGCACGTTGGTGGTTTTGATAATAACGCATTGCGTTTCGTTGAAATGAGACTGGCGGAAGTCGAAGGTGCTTAAAGTAGGAGACATTGTAGAATTGTTGCCGACTAATAATCGTAATAGGCAATTACGAGCACAAGAAGGCAAATACGAATGGGAAGTCCTAGAAATTAATCCAGAAACAATTTGCTTTGGTAAAAAAGAAGGAATCCTTATTGTATCTTGCAAAGATAGTAAACATGACAGATGGGTAGAACGCAACGAAATAGAATTAACCGAATTTAGAGAGAATCGAAGATAATATAAATCAGGGTGCATACGCAGAGGACACAATAACAAAAAACCTCAGCCGTAGCGGAGGTCCTGGGGCAGACCGAAAATACCTAAAAATCGCCCCCGCGAATTTAACTACTATAGGAGTATAATATGGCCTATACAGATGTAGAAGAAGAACAACGTTCAAAATTGCCCAAATGGCTTTGTGCAGAAGATGCTGAAAAAAGAAGTAAGCAGAATGTAGAATTATATTCTCAAGAACAAGTATATAAAGCAGAAACGTTTAAGACTATGGTAGTACGAGCCTTTTTTCGTAGTAGAGTATATCTTAATTTTAGAGAAAAGTTTATTGCTATTAAAGTCGAAGCACCTAATGTCAGAGATAAAATATCTAAAGAAGCAAGAGAAGTTGAAAAATTTGCAGACGAAAATAATATTCAAATTATTAAAAAACGTGCAAGTCTTATATTTCGACTACCACTATCATGAGTGCTAATATAGATGTGTTCAGTACACAACGATCTTCTAGTAAATTAAATACCCTACATAAGCAGGTAGATGAGCTGGAACAGGCTGTAACTACACTGACAGTGCTAGTAAAGCGATTACAAAGTGACCTGTCTGAGGATCCTTGGAAGAAACCAGGACATCCCTGGAATCAGGTGAGAAATCCTAGACATTTACCTAGGTGAGAAAAAGCCTACCAATTGGAGAACTTCCAGAATGAAATCTTATATATGTGCGAAATGGGAAGACGTAGAAGACTACCTAGAAACAATACCCGGAGATTCGTCAATTGTAATAGAAGAAATGTCATCACTGGCAATGCATCCAAAATATAGGCGGACGAACGATGCTATGGCAACCGCGACGGTTAAGGAAAATCATACAAAAGAATTTTGGGATAGTCTTGCACTTGCTAAAAGAGTGACCGCTGACGGTAACTTTTCTCGAGACGTTTATTCAGTACAATGGATACCAGGTACAGAAGTACATAAGTTCAAACTTCCAGAAGATGGAAAGTACGATCTTTATTATAAATTTGAAGATGGTCAATATGCTGATGTTGGCACACCGGCACTTCAACGTACAGAAACAAAAGTGAGTCATTTGACTTGACAAAACAAGAAAAATAGCGTATTATGTAGATATGGCAAATCTAGTACCAATTGTTATAGAACAAACAGACAAAGGAGAGCGATCGTACGATATATATAGTCGACTGCTTAAAGACCGTATTATAATGTTAGATGACGAGATTGAAAATCGAGCATCTAGTTTAATAGTAAGTCAATTATTGTTTCTTGAAAGTGAGAATTCTGAAAAAGATATTTTTATGTATATAAATTCTCCTGGCGGAACAGTTACATCAGGTATGGCAGTATATGATACAATGCAATTCATTGCACCAGATATATGTACCATTGTTATGGGCCAAGCGGCATCAATGGGGTCTCTTTTAGCACAGGCAGGTGCTCCCGGTAAACGTTGGATATTACCGCATAGTAGACACATGGTACATCAACCATTAGGCGGAATGAGTGGTCAAGCATCGGATATAGAAATTCGTACAAAAGAATTGCTCAGGGTAAAAGAAGAATTAACTCAGATTTATGCAAAACATAATTCAAAAAATAAATCATATCAGCAATTAGTTGCAGACATGGATAGAGATAATTTTTTAACTGCACAAGAATCTGTTGATTATGGATTAGCAGATAAAATAGTAGAAAATCGTGAACTTCCTAGTGACTAAAGCAAAAGAATTGCATGTTATGGTTGACCTAGAAACATTGTCAACTAAACCTGATGCAGTAATTTTAACGTTCGCGGCAATGAAATTTAATCCTTGCAATGATGCAAGGAAAGAAACAGAAGAACGAATATTTAATAGTAAACATAGTTTCTACAAAAGAATAGATTTAGAAAGTTGTGTATGCCTAGGTCAAACAATAGATGAACACACTATAGATTGGTGGGCAAAACAAGACGATAAAGTTAGAGATGAGGCATTTGCAGAAGACGATAGACATTCAATTGAAACTGTTTTAACAGATTTTCATAAATGGTGTTTTGGTGCAAAAGCCTTTTGGTCAAATGGTTCTATATTTGACATAATGATAATAGAGGATTATAATAGAAAATTAAATAGAGGCAATCCGTGGAACTTTTGGGAGATACGAGATTGTAGAACAATATATGCCTTAGAAAATCCTGAAATGCCTGAAGGAAGTAAACATCATGCATTAATGGATTGTTGGAGGCAAATAGTCGGTATACAAAATTGTTACCGCAAATTAGCAAAATAAGGAGGTAAATTATGTGGAAATGGATAAAGAAGTTTTTTAGTGATCTAGGTTCGTATGGTCAAACATATGAGCCTGCACCGCCACCGCCAGAGAAGAAAGTCAGATTACCTAGTAAGACTGCATTAATGAAAATGTCAAAACTCAGACTTGATCATCAAGGAGAGCAAGAAGGCATTAAATTAGATCGTAGAAAGTCTAAACGGGAAATGGTTGAAGATCTTATGGCATTTAGAAAAGCACAACGAGGCTAGATAAATACTGTTATGATAACCATTACAGAAGCCGCCAAAGAACAGATGTTACATATATTGGAAAAGAATAACGTAAATTATGTACGTTATGCATTAGATGGCGGCGGTTGTTCTGGGTTAATAGGTAAATGGGAATCTTCTTCTGAATTAGAAGAAGGAGATGTACCATTTAAATTAGACGAAGGCAATAACCAATTATTAATAGATAAAGTTACTATTACATATATGGAAAATGCAACCATAGATTATACTGGTGATTTTATGCCTGCTTTTAAAGTAAGCATTCCAAATACTAGTTCCTGTGGTTGCGGAGAGAGTTTTCAACTATGACAGAATTAATTCAAGGAGGAACTAATGAAGTTCCTCCGGGACCAAATAGATTCGTTATCCAATCCTGCAAGGAGAATAGTATCATATATGTTTAAAGCATATATCGTATGGAGTATCTGTGCTGATATAATTATCGTTGCTGGTATTGTTTATTTAATAATTCATTAAATGGAAATAGATTTAAACAAATACAAACACTTTGTAGATGAAGTAACATCCAAAGAATCAAAAGACCCTGCTGTATTAGTTGAACGGTTGTGGGAACTTAATATGTTTGTTGAAATACCTCGCCTGTTGACTGCTAGTATAGGACTTGGTTCAGAGTCAGGTGAGTTTAGTGAAATTGTAAAAAAATGTACGTTTCAAGGCAAGCCGTTAGATGAAGATGCTAAACATCATATGGAACGTGAACTTGGAGATATAATGTGGTATTGGACGCAGGCATGTTTGGCATTGCATTTAGATCCAAATGATGTTATAATTAAGAATGTAGAGAAATTAAAAAAACGTTATCCGGGTGGAGAATTTGATGCATCAAAATCAGAACAGCGAAAAGAAGGAGACATATAATGGCAGATCCTTTTAGTCCGTTTCCTGATTTTAAAGAGTTAACACAAGAACAAGTACTAGAAAAGTATAATGATATTAATGAGAAAATCCGGCTTGCCTATAGAGCAGGAGCAAATCAGCACATTATAGGTCAAATGCAGGTAATGGCTAATCAAATATACGAACATTATCACGAAGCTGCTTTATTAAAAAGAATAGACAAAGGTGATGAAGATGCCGACATCATATCGATCGGGTAAAGCCCCTACTCATGTAATCGGCGGTTGGCCAAATGGTAGTGTTGCACCAAATGGATTTGAAATGTCCATAGACGAAAAGTCTATAATGGAATGTGTGTATAGAGATATAGAATTGACAGAAATTTTAACAGAAGATCCAACATTTATAGAAAAATATAATCAATTTGCTAAACTTTTTGACATAGGTGATAATATAAAATATGAAAAACTTAGCAAGTTATCAAAAGAAGAATATATAAAAAATTGTTTAGAAAATTGGAATCTTCCTGTAGAATATGAATCTTGTAATATTAAAGAATTATTATCAGAACGTTGTATTACTGATATAGAAAAACAAAGAGTAGAAGACGAATATATTGAATTTGAAAAACGAGGATTGATTCCTGTTTTGAAGTTTCTTAATTATTTTGTAGAAACATTAAGAAAAAATAATATAGTATGGGGCGTAGGTAGAGGATCTAGTGTTGCTTCATATTGTCTTTATCTATTAGGCGTTCATAAGATAGATAGTATTAAATATAATTTAGATATGGAGGAATTTTTAAAATGAGAGAAGTTAGAACAGCACGAGGTAGAATTTTAAATATGCAGGCATTAGCAGATGATAATCCTACAACTCGAGCAGTTAGTAATGTAAATATAAATGCAAAAGGTGACTTATTAGATGAACATGGGGAAGTAATAGTCGATAGAGGAATTATTACAGCCGCATATTATGAAGGTGACCCAAAAGCAACCAAAGCAGTAAGTATAAAAAAATCTACAGATAGAGATCCTACAAAAAAAATACAACCAAAAGTAAAAAAAGAAGAACCAATTGTAACAATGGATTCGGCCCGTGATAATGATTCTACAATAGTTAATGATGGTATAATAACTCGAGACGACGGAAGCCAATATAGAGAAATAGAATATAATGATGGAACAATGGAAACAATTGAGGTAACAGGAAATGAATCTTAAACCATTACCTGGTAGGCTATACTGTAAAGCATTAGAAACAGGATTACGAACATCAGCAGGCGGTATTATTTTAACTGATGATAATAGTGCTACTTCTGGACCGGGCGGTGTCCGTCCTAGATGGTTTCAAGTAATAAATGTAAACATAGATACAAATCCCGATGATATTAAAATTGGAGATTATGTATTGGTAGAACACGGACGATGGTCCCGTAGATTTTCTGGAACTGATATCGATAATTATTCAATTGTTGAAGAAAAGGCTGTTTTATTAGTTTCTGAAGATGCTCCTATAGTGTGAAGTCTTTTACAATAGACATAAACAAGGTTACCTCTAGAGACAGATGGTTGGGTGAAACAACCGGTACGTCTGTTGAAGGTGGTGCGTGTAATGCAAATTATAGGCAAGTGGAAGCCGTTGCAAAAGTAGCCAATCATTTGGGTAATATAGGTTTAGAATACGGCAAAGACTTTTATTGGGAAGGGTTTTCCCTAGACGAATTGACAATTTCATTAGATGATAGTAAAATAGTACTAATAGAAAAACTGAAGTGGTCATGAAAGAACTCTGGGTAGAAAAGTACAGACCTAAGAAAGTATCTGAATATGTATTCCGCGATTTGTTGCATAAACAACGAATAGAGAATTGGATTAGTGAAGGCGGCATACCTCATTTACTGTTTAGTGGTGGTGCAGGTACAGGCAAAACAACATTGGCATTATTGCTTGTCAATGAGTTAAAGGTTGCCGAATACGACTTTTTGCAAATCAATGCCAGTAGAGATAATGGGGTTGATCTTATGCGCGAAAGATTAACAAACTTTGGTCAAACAATGCCGTTTGGTGAGTATAAGATTGTATTGTTAGACGAAGCAGATTATTTAACACCAAATGGTCAAGCAATATTGCGTGGTATTATGGAGCAGTATCATGAAATATTGAGATTTATTTTAACTTGTAATTATCCTAATAGAATTATTCCAGCAATACATAGTAGGTGTCAGAGTTTAAATATTCAAACATTAGATGAAACAGAATTTACAGTTAGAGTAGGGCGAATATTAGACGACGAATCTATTAAATTTGAAATGGATGTATTGGAACTGTATATTAGAGCACATTATCCTGATTTACGTAAAACAATAAACACAGTTCAATTAAATTCTACAAACAATGTTTTACAAAAACCTAAGAGTGATGAAATTTCAGATGGAGATTATAGACTAGAAATGGTGTCTTTGTTTAAGCAAGGAAAATTAAAGACAGCAAGAAACTTAATATGCAAGCAAATAAGGACAGACGAATACGAAGACATATATAAATTCTTATATAGAAATTTAGACTTTTGGAGTAGCAATCCTGATACGCAAGATGAAGCAATTATCATTATCCGCAATGGATTGGTTAAGCATGGACAGATTGCTGATCCTGAAATTAATCTGAGTGCAACACTAATAGAGTTAGAACAACTGCCAAGATTATAGAATCTTTCAATATTTTTATTATTAAGGCATACATTTTCGTATGCTTTTTATTTGGTCAAAAAAGGCTAAATATATATAGTGTTTAACGAGAAGAAATAATGCCACAAGAATTTAATCAAATTAACAATACTATTACTAGTGCATTTGAAAGCGATAGTATTCTAAATGTATTAATAGACTTTGAAGGTGTATTAGACCATTTAGATGTATATACATATGAAAATTGGGAACATGGGGAAGTAATTCAAGGTCCTGATTTAGAAAAATATTGGGTTACTGTTACATTAATGTATCCTAAAAAGTTAATGCCTAATCCAGATGGTGCATTACGTATTATTGAACGTGGCGGTAAAGTATTTTATGGTGAAGATACTTATTTAAAACCTGTTAAGATTTCAAAACCAACAGATATGGAAGCTAGAAAAAAACCATTCACTGATGATCCTCATGAACAAGAAATGCGTCCTAAACTAGTAAAAATACCTGTATGGCTAGTTAAAATTACTTTACCACGAAAGTTTGTTAATAGTCAAAGCAGTGAAAAAATTAGAGTGTCTGATACAGAATTAGATTTAGATGCAGTTACTTCTGCATATGATCAAAATTTAGATCAAGAAGAAGCGTTGCAAGACAAAAATCCATTAGAGGTACCTAATGAAATTAGTTGAAGGTCTAAGACAAAACGATTTAAAAGATTTAATTAAACCTTATTTTAGTGTAGATATATTTGAGCCTAAATTTGGAAAGAATGAAGAAATAGTTGTTGTTGCTTTTATTGCCGATCATAAAGAACCGGCAGACGACCTTAAAAGTTTTATTGAAAATGGTGCTTTTGATCAATTGGATTGTGAAGTATCAGGTGGGCCTAATAAAAAAGGACATTACCTTGTTTTTTGTGAATTTAATAGAAACAATGTTTTGTTTAGAGAAGTTTCAGAATTAGTAGCACACATATATCAAGTTGCAAACTTAAAACCAGAGGAATGGAAATTTAGAGCATATCGCAATGAATCAATACTTCCATTTAATGAAGAGAATTTTGCTGAGAATATAATTACTGATCCTGCTACATATAAAACAATGGAAGAGTTAGCAGATCCTGGTGGAGATGAAGAACAGTCAGCTGAAACCACTCTTTCAACAGAAGCACTTCAATATAAAAAACGTTATCAATTTTTAGCAAATTATTAAAAGGTAAGAATATGTCCCGTTATATAAAAGTAACATTTCCCTCTGGACATCTTACTATTGAATTATTACAAACCCCTGTTGTAGATAAGTGGCTTTCTGTGTATGAAGCATGGAATAAAACAAATATTCCCTATATATTTAATTTCCTTAACATACTGCCTTATTATGATAAATTTCCAGTAACAACCAGCGAAGAGTATGTTAATAAAATTAATATAGCAATAGATAATGCTAATGCTCTTATAAATGGAATGGAATTTCCATATTATGCATATGATGGTATGCCATGGATGCAAACTAATCGTATACATAGATGCTTTACTACTGCCTTAATATCAAAACATTGTTGGCAACATAATTTAACAAATGAGCAGTTATTAAAACTGAAATCTACAAGTAAAAAGGATTTTAATCGTTTTGTATATGAATGGTCTACTCCTCAATTTGAAATTTTAGATATGACAGTTTTTCTAGATGAAATACATAATATTAATTTTTATGTACATAAATTTGAAGATCAACAATTTAGTTTAATTGCAGAACAAACAAATAATAAATATTTAGAAAAATTTGGAAAGAAACCAGAAAAGATTTTAGACTTTAATAGAGATAGAAAATTTACATTTGTTAAAAAAGGTGAAGACAATATTTGTTATAAAAGAGATTTTTGGAAACCTGAATATCTCGGATGTATTACTCATGAAGAAATAATTTCTAGTTTTCCTGACAATTATGAAGAGTATAATGTTACAATAATTAAATCAACTGCTGGAAAAGATTATGCAACATGTTATGCTCAGTACGATGATGCTTTTGAATATGATATTCGAAATATAGAAGATATAAGCAGTGGTATTACAATATGGCCGAACAATGAACATTATAAATTTTTTACTGGTACTCAATTTTATAACTGGATTAAAAATTATGAGTTAAGGGACGAAATGTGGCTTAATGTTCCTATTGGAAAAGTTATTGCAAATACCACAGATATTAAATCATCAAGTGGTCCTGTATTAGTTGAACTATTATGAAGAACATGCTATAATATACTATATGAGTGACCCTTGGACAACTCTCGGAGTCGATAAAACTGCCACAGATTCTGACATAAAAACTGCTTATAGAAAACTTGCACAAAAGCATCATCCTGATCGAGACGGTGGATCAAGTGATAAGTTTAAAGAAATAAATGATGCTTATCAAAATATAAAAGATCAAGATGCAAGACAAACGTGGGAAGCATCACAAATAGACCCGCGACAAGGATTTAATCCATTTGTAAATAGAGGAGATCCGTTTGGTAACATCCATGAAATTTTTAGAGGAGGATTTGGTTTTCAACAACAACCTCAAAGAAATAGAGATATTCAAATGCAGTATGATATATCTTTACAAGAAGTTTATACCGGAGTTAAAAGACAACTTAATGTTAACATGGGAAATAATCAAACACTTCAACTTGATCTAAATGTGCCTCGAGGAGTGGAGCATGGAGACAAAATACGATATGCTGGTATGGGAGGAAATGACATTCCGGAGTTGCCCAAAGGAGATTTATATGTTATTATAAGAATATTAGAACATCCTCGTTTTAAACGATTTAATCGTCGAGACTTGATTACTAAAGTAACAGTTAATGCATTAGATGCGGCATTGGGATGTGAAGAATTTGTATCAGGTTTATCTGGACAAGAATTTAATCTAAAAATTAATAAAGGAACACAGCCTAATACTAAATTACGAATTCCTGAACAAGGTATTCCTGGACGTGGTGGGCAACGATCAGGTGATCTTATTATTCAAATTGAAATTAAAGTACCTATATTGTCAGAAGAAGATTTAGAATTACCTCTTAAAGATATATTAAAAAAATAACTCCATAAATATTAGTATGAAATTAGTTTACGAAAAAAATCCAACATTAATAGCAGAAACATTACCATTTGATTTTGATCAAGATGTTGTTGATCCTGAAGAACTTGCAAGAGGAATGTTAAAAACAATGCTTGCCGAAAATGGTATAGGATTAGCAGGTCCACAAGTTGGTGTACAATTACGTGTTTTTGTTATGGGTAATAACGACATGTCGTTTTCCTGTTTCAATCCTAAAATTATTCAATCTAGTGATACATTAGTATTAATGCCAGAAGGCTGTTTAAGTTTTCCTGGCCTTTATATGAGTATTTTAAGACCAGACTGGATTGAAGTAGAATATACAAGTATGCTTGGTGATCCAAGAACTCAAAAATTTGATGGTATTGTGAGTAGAGTTTTTCAACATGAATTTGACCATCTAGATGGTATTTTGTTTACAAGTAAAGCAAAACCAGTAGCATTACGAATGGGTAGACAAAAGCAAAAAAAATCCAACAAGAAAAAAGAATATGCCTGATCGAGATAAAGTAGAACATATTATAAGTAGAGCGTTTGGATTAGCCAAATCGTTAAACCACGAGTATGTAACAATAGAACATCTGTTAGCTGTTTTATTAGAAGAAGAAGAAGTTAAACATATAGTAGGAAGTGTTGGACCTAATCCAGAAGAAATTCGTATATCTATACTTAATCATGTTAATACAAACATGAGTGATATAATTGTACCAGGGACTGTGGAACCTCGTAAAACAACAACATTAGAAAGAACATTTAATCGAGCATTTACCCAAGCATTATTTAATCGAAGAAATGCTATTCAAGCAAAGGATTTATTTTTAAGTATATTAGCAGAAAGAAATTCCCATGCATTTTATTTTCTAGCAAAGCACGGAGTGGATCGTGATAGTATTATTAAATTAATTCAGCAACAACTTGTCGATGAATTTCAAGGTCAAGGTAGCATTGAAGGAATGGATGCAGATAAAATACTACAAGAATTTTGTGTAGATTTAAATGCACAAGCAAAAGAAGGAAATATAGATCCCATTATAGGAAGAGAAAAAGAGTTGCATGAATTACTTCATGTCCTTGCACGAAGAAAGAAAAATAATGTAATAATGGTAGGTGAATCAGGCGTTGGTAAAACTGCAATGGCAGAAGGATTAGCAAAACTTATATCAGAAGATCAAGTACCGGATACTGTAAAAGGTAATACAGTTTATCTATTAGACATAAGTGCGTTATTGGCAGGAACAAAATATCGTGGAGATTTAGAAGAACGTCTTAAAACAGTATTAGACGTATTACAAAGTAAAGAAGGATGTATTTTATTCATAGACGAAATACACATGATAATGGGCGCCGGTACCGGTGGCCAAGGTAGTATGGATGTTGCTAATATGTTAAAACCTGCATTGGAAAAAGGGAAACTACATTGTATAGGCGCAACAACACATGAAGATTATAGAAAATATTTTGAAAAGGATTCTGCATTAGTAAGACGATTTACAAAACTAGATATACAACAACCTAGTGCTGAAGATACAATTAAAATTATAGAAGGTCTAGCATCATATTATGAAGACTTCCATGGCATTACTATTGAACGAAAATCTATAAAAACAGCAGTAGAATTAAGTGTTAAGCATATGATGAATAAGTATCTGCCAGATAAAGCATTAGACTTAATAGATAGTGCATTGGCTAGACAACGTATACTACCTATAACAGAACGTAAAACACACATAGAAGATATAGATATTAAACGAGAAGTAGCACATCAAACTCGCATTCCTCTAGAAATAATCAATACAACTGAAACAAGTTCTAGTTCTGTAATAAACATAGATGAAAAAATTAAGAACAAAGTATTTGGACAAGACGGAGCAATTGAAAAGTTAACAGATGCAATTCATATATCACAAGCAGGATTAAAAGATCCTGAAAAGCCAATTGGTTCATTTTTGTTTACCGGACCTACTGGTGTAGGTAAAACAGAAACAGCAAAACAACTTGCTGATAATTTAGCATTGAAACTTGTCCGTTTTGATATGAGTGAATATCAAGAAAGACATTCAATAGCAAAATTAATAGGATCACCACCTGGCTATGTAGGATATGAAGACGGCGGTGCAGGCAGTGGTAAACTTATTAATGAAATAGAAAACAATCCTAATTGTGTATTGTTATTAGATGAAGTAGAAAAAGCACATCAAGATGTCTTGAACATATTATTACAAATAATGGATAGTGGAGTGGTAACATCTAGTAACGGAAAAACCATATCTACTAAAAACATTATCTTAATAATGACATCTAATTTAGGAGCATCTGATAGTGAAAAAGTAGCAATTGGGTTTGCAGGAGGCACAGATGATCATGCCGCAGGTGTTGCTGTTAAAAAGTTTTTTGCTCCTGAATTTCGTAATAGATTAGATGCTACTGTTAATTTTAATAAACTAGACGAAAAGTTTATTTCGAGAATTGCTACTAAATTCTTAAACGAAGTAGAAGAGTTATTAAAACCTCGACATATTACATTAGTACCGCAAAAGGATTTATTGGATTGGTTATGTAAAAAAGGATTTACTCCTACTATGGGAGCAAGGCCTATGAAAAGATTAATAGATACAAAAATTAAAAAGCCAATTAGTAAACTAATAGTTTATAACGATGTACGAGATTGTGAAATTGTTATAGGCATCGATTTAGAAACAGACGAAGTAAAAGTAAATGCAAAGCAAACTGGATGAACTAAAACAGTGTTGTACATACCACGTGGCTTCACGTGCTTATTATAATAACTTTCTTTATAAAGTACGTCTGTTTGGATTGCATCATACATCTAATTATGGCTTTCTTCACTTTAGAAAAACACCAGAAGAAGATGCGCCTTTATTAACTGATGAAGATATACTTAAAATCGAAATGTATCTTAGACAAAATAAGTTACAAAAAGGTAAAGATTTTAAAATGCGGCGTGAATGGACAACAACTTTTTATTTTAAAGATCCTTTTTGGACATTATGTTTTGTTAAATCTTTTAAAAATTTAGTTATAGATGCATATGGTCCCATGAATGATACTCATAGTGACTTAATGGTAGAAGATTATGAAGTGGTTGCTAAAGACAATCTTTGGTTTAAACAGTATAGATGGAAAGTAGAATTTTATGGAGATCATGATTTTGTAGAAAAGGATATTGTTAAAATTAAAAACTATTTAGACAATATAGATAAGACTGAATATATGTATAGTCCTAATGTTAAACGGATAAATTTTCATCATAAAGTAGGAATGGCTTCCCACGGAAGTCATATGGGAACTCCGAGTCGTGCAGGAGCATGGGGTCCTACAACTCCGGGATCAAGCTTTGGCCGTAGAGGTGGTGGATTAAGATACATATATAAATGGTCTATTTGTAGTATATATTGTAAAGCAATAGAAGATGTTCTTGTCTTAAAAATGATAGCACCCAATTCAATAAAAAAGATCATCAAATGTGTTACTTATAACGAATTAAAATAAATAGTGCGACAGACATTTGTTCTTAAAGGAGATACAAATAATGGGCGCACATGAAGAATTTGCCCGCCTTGTCCGTACCCACCATAAGCGTTTTAGTAATATAAAACGCGACTATTCAATTAATGATGTTTATCGTTTATCTGGTTCTGTTGACATTCAACATACTCTCGCTCACATGGGTGCAGAAAATCTATGGGACTATTTAAACTTCAATCCATTTGTTAGAGCACTAGGTGCGGTTACTGGTAACCAGGCGGTTCAGATGGTACGAGCTGGATTACAATCAATATACTTGTCAGGATGGCAAGTAGCAGCTGATAATAATACAGCCGGAACTACATATCCAGATCAAAGTTTATACCCTGCTAACAGCGGGCCAGAATTAGTAAGAAAGATTAATAATGCATTTGAACGTGCGGATCAAATAGGGCAATTAGAAGATGATGATACATTATGGTTTGCTCCTATTGTAGCAGATTGTGAAGCAGGCTTTGGGGGTGCGTTAAACGCATTTGAACTTACAAAAGCATACATAGTAGCCGGCGCCGCCGGTGTTCACTTTGAGGATCAATTAGCATCTGAAAAGAAATGTGGACACATGGGTGGTAAAGTTCTTATTCCTGTACAACAGCATATACGAACATTAAATGCGGCAAGACTTGCGGCAGATGTTATGCGAGTACCTACTGTTATTGTTGCTCGTACAGACGCAGAAAGTGCTACACTACTAACAAGTAATATAGACGAACGCGATCATCCATTTATTAGTGACGATAGAACAGAAGAAGGTTTTTATCGCCTAGACCCGGCACAATCATTTGAACGATGTGTTGCTAGAGGACTTGCCTTTTCTCCATATTGTGATTTACTTTGGATGGAAACATCTAAACCAAATTTGGAACAAGCACAAAAGTTTGCAGAAACAATACATAAAGAGTATCCAAAACAAATGTTGGCATACAACTGTTCTCCTTCGTTTAACTGGCGAGCAAATTTAGATGAAAAAGATATTGTTAATTTTCAAGAAGCAATAGGCGAAATGGGATACAAGTATCAATTTATTACACTTGCTGGCTTCCATAGTTTAAACTATAACATGTTTGATCTAGCATTAAAATACAATAAAGTAGGAATGCCTGCGTTCTGTGAACTGCAAGATAAAGAATTTGCAGCTGAAGCAGATGGGTATACAGCAACAAAGCATCAACGAGAAGTTGGCGCTGGTTACTTTGATGAAGTATCTAAAGCAGTTTCTGGAGGCTCTTCTTCAACTACAGCATTGTCGGGGTCCACAGAAGAAGATCAGTTTTAAGATAAATACTTTTATGGCCAGATTAAATGAAGATATAATTGTTATAAAAGTTAGCAAATTATTGCGTGATACAGAAGAAGACGTACCTATATTAGATGATCAAATTGTTAATCAATTAGAACAGGTTATTAGTGAACTTGTTCCTGAAACTCTTGTTGAAATAGCCAGAGGATAACCTATGAGTAGACAAAGTGTATTAATGTTAGGTACAGAAAATGAACTAGATTATACTGGTGATTCTGTAAGGGGTGATGGGTTTTACGGATTTTCAGACGGCATACATACTGTACAAATTACTGTTGCAGCTTTTATTGGACGTATATATATTCAAGGTACACTATCATCTACTCCAACAGAAACAGATTGGTTTAATATTAAAGTTAACGGTAATGATGATTATGTTACGTATGGTACCAGCGCAGGTACAGGTGTAACAAGTACAGTAGCATACACTTTTCAAGGTAATATGATATATCTAAGAGCAAAAGTCGAACGATCCCATCTAAGCCTAATTATCACTGAGGTTGGAACATTAAGTAAAATCCTATTAAACATTTAATTATTAAACGATAAATAATTAAAATGATAGGAAATGTCACTTATGTCAATTAATTCAGCCGGCTCTGTATTTGCAAATCAACCAATTCCAGCCTTTAAAATTACGTCTGCTGAGTTAGTAGACGATCAACTTCTTGTATACAATACAACAGAACAAGCATTTGTAAATACAATTCGCGGTTCTATTACAACATTAACTAGTATAGGTGGCGGCACTTCATTAGTTGCTCCTAAAGTAGACAATGATCTTCAAATTAAATCACTCAAAGAGGGTACAGGTATTACCCTTACAGATGATGGTACTAGTATAACAATAGATAGTGATCCTAGTAATGTAATAACTGGTAGTAACTTGGGAGCAGGCGGTTCAGATAGAGGTCCTCCCTTTGCAGGAAAAGTAGGGTTTGATTTACAGTTCAGAACACTTCGAGTAGTTGCCGGGCATATAACTGTAGGATTTGATGCTAATAATATTCTTATTGCAACACAAAGTGAAATAAACACATCTTCTAGTGTTGGTACAGGTTCAGCTGCATCTGTAGTTTATGGTAAAACAGGTGAAAATTTAGAGTTCAGAGGTATATTAGGTGGACAACAAATTTCTGCTGTTAACTCAGGCACTGATGTATTAGTTAGTACAGACTTTGGATTTACAGGTGCTGATGAATATAAATTAGTACAAGTAGATACTACCGGTGAAATAACAGTTGTACCAGACGGCGCCGCAGGTGAAGTTTTACATTCCAATGGCCCGGGTGCAGGTGTATATTGGAGCGATCAATCTTTAAGTATTTCTAAAACCATAAGAATAGAATTTGATGGTACAGGTAATCTTTCATTAGTAGATCCTGCTTCTAAGCCGGCCGAATTTATCTGCATGGTTTCCGGTAATAAAATAACAATATCACATACTTTGGGTACTTGGCCTAAGTCCATATCTTATTTTGGATGGGATAGTACTATTGCGGCATGGAAATATAGAGAACCTACCGGCACATATCAAGTAATGCTACCATCGGGAATGGAAACTGTACAATTTGAAATTAATGTTATTGCGGCTGTTGCAGGATCAAATGTCAGCGGCCAGGCTTATGTAAACATGGTATTCTAATATGAGTATTCATAACGTTCCGCCTCCAAAGTTGCTCAGTTGCAATATGACATTAAATGCAACTACCCCCATTGCTTCTTATTGGACAGGTACTGTTACAACTGACTTAAAAGGAAAAGCACGATCTTGGAATGTTATTGTTTCTGTCAATACACAATTTCATAGTAGTGTAGAAAATAGCGGAGTATATGATGGCAGAGATGTTAATGTAGGCGACTATATTACAACTGAAGGCGGCGCTAAATTTTTACGTATACTTGCTATTAGTTCACAAAACATAGGACAAATAATTTGTGAAGTAGAAGATGAAGATAAACTTAACGCACTAACAGATGAAACACAAGCAGGTGATGGTTTTACAGAAACAACTGATGGTTTTATATTTGAAGTAAAAAATAACATGCCGGTGTTGTATCCCTTGCCAGCAGTTTTACCGGCACAATTTACTAGAGGATTTGCTGGCGAAATTATTTCTCGTTTTATGCAACGAGGAAAACATGATACATATCACACTATGCAAGCAGGTCATAATTTATCAGAAGGTAGAGCAGTTTGTTTAAAAACAAATGGTGAATTTGAAATGATAGATTACACTAGTACCTCTAGTAATAAACAAGTATTTGGTGTAGTAGAAGAAATACATTATCCCGAGCCAGACAATGTTCGTATACGGACAGTAGGACCTGTCATTGATGTTAATTTAACAACAGGTACAGCAGGGTCTGTCTTTTATTTAGATAGAACTAGTAGTACTGGCCAATTAACAACTACCCAACCTTCGATGCAATCACTTCCTATATACATTAAAATTGATAATACTCGAGCAGTGTTTATGGCAAGTGGATTGGATGAAGCAATTAATAACGTAATAGGAAGTTATACAGTAGCAGATATGACTGCTTTATTATCTATTACTTCTATGTCGACAGGAGATACTGCATTTGTTTTAGATATCGGATCTCCAGAAGGTGCAGGAGAATGGGGATATTTTGTGTACGATGGTACTAACTGGAAAATGATATCAGCAGAAGACGGCGTTGGTGTTGATGCTAAAAGTCATAAACAATTAGTTTCATGGAACAGTGCTTCGCAAACAGTTATTCATAAGGTAAGTCATAACGTGCGAGTGCTTAACGTTAGTGTAGAAGTAATGACATTATTCAATGGACTAGGCGCTACTATTACAGTAGGCGACGGTGCAAATAATATTAGGTTTATGGAAGTAACAGAGAATGATTTATATTCAGATGGAAAATATTATAGTTTTCCTAATCATTTATATAATGAGGCAGCGGAACAAGATGTTATTGCATTTTTAGATCCTGGCACTGCTTCTCAGGGATCAGCAGAAGTGTTGATAACTTATGTATAATAAATATAGTTAATAAGAGAAAGACTACATGGCAATTGTCAAACAATATGGTTTATCGGGCGTAGCAGACGACTTACAATTAGGTAAAGGTGGCGGTCGTTTAAAGTATGATACCGATCATTTTAAAGCACGAGATCCCCTTGATAATAATTATGTACGACTTAAAACTTCTGACCCAGTAGATGCAACAGATGTAGCAACAAAATTTTATGTAGATTCTGTTGCACAAGGATTAAATCCAAAAGAAGCAGTTGTAGTTTCTACTAATAATCTTGCAGTTATAGATAGTAATGTTTCGGGAGGACTAGTTACACCTGATATGGGTAACCTAGGATATGGTTCAGGTCCTGATGAATGGACGTTAAATGCAGGTGCTACTTTAGATGGATATGTATTATTAAATAATGATAGAGTTTTAATTAAAGATGCCACTGGCGGAGATATGATAGGTAATGGTATTTTTGTTTATACATCTGCTACAAAGAAATTTACTCGTGCACCTGATTCAGATAATGTAACTGCAATAGGTTCTGAATTTGGTGGAGGTACTTTTGTTTTTGTATTAAAGGGTCAAGTATGGGGGAGCACAGGATGGATAGTTAATAGTCCAATTGGTGTTGCTAATTTTGGTACAGATCCAATTAATTTTGTACAATTTAGTAAAGCAACAGGAATTTATGCTACAGATGGTTTAGCACAAGACGGTAATAGATTATATGTCCGCACAGACGGAACTACAATTTATTTAGACAATGACGATGTCGCTGTCAAATCAAGTGGCACACCACATCAAGTTTTAAGATCAAATGGATCCGGAGGCACAGCAACTTGGGGTGCATTAGATTTAGGAGAACCCCAAGCAACGTCAGATACTTTATTAAGATCACGAGGCGGACTAGCAGCTGATGTTAGTGGGTTTATAGATCAAAGTTTATACGTATCTAATTTAACAGGTAACAATACAATACAACTGGCACCAGGTGCTAATCACACAATACTGCGTATAGATGGTGCTGGTAATTTAGGTTATGGTGGAATTGATATATCACAAGCCGGTGTTATTACAGGTGCATTAGATGAAACACATGGAGGCACAGGTGAAACTTCATATACACAATATGATTTACTAGTTGGAGATGGTAGTAGTAAATTAGGTAAGTTTGGCATAGGATCAAATTATCAAGTATTAGGTGTAGATGGGTTTGGTGTACTTACTTGGAGATCTGTACAACTAGATGAAGCTGCGGCAGTTGCAGGAATATTACCAGAATCACATGGCGGTACTGGTATACAAACATATACAAAAAGTGATATAATTTATGCGGGCAGTACAGGGGGAGATGGTGTCTTAACAACATTAGGAATAGGTTCTACCAGTCAAGTATTACAAGTTAATTCATCAGGTAATCCAATATGGGATGATTTAGGTACTATATTATCTCAAATCGAATTAACACGTCAAGTAGCAATAACTACAGCGACTACTAATATTGGTGCTAATTTACCTGCATATTCACGGGTAGTATCTATCAAAATACACATTACAACTCCTTATACAGGTACAAATGTTGCAATGACAATAGGTGATGCAGGAAACAATTCACGATTAATGGAATCTAATGAAATAGATTTAGAAACATCCGGGTTATATCAAATTGAATTGCATCATAATTACGGATCTGTTTCTGAGCAAGTGGTAGCATACATTGGGGGATCAGCAACTGGCGGTGCTGGTTATATTATATTAACGTATATAACAGATTAATTATTCTTCTTCGTCTTCTAATTGGTTAGTAATTTTATCTAATTGTTTCTCTAATTGATTCAACCGCATATTCTGTTCTGCATCATCGGGCAACGCTCCTAGTTCACCTCGTGGCCATTTAATACGAAACTCACTATTTTGATCAACATGTATTTTCTGCAGATCCGCATTGTGTTCTAGGAATGTAATTCTTTCTGTTACACTAAAATATCCTGTGATTGCAAATCCTATAAACACAATTAATGCAATTAAATTTCTTAAAGGTATTGTAATTTCGGACCTGTCGTTGATATTGAACCTGCTTTCGCTTTTTTGGGTACTCATATAAATATTTATCAGGTATTTTAATGAAAATTAAGTAACTATTTAATAGTATTAACTCAGTTGATTAGTTTCCCCCCATTTAGATAAATAGAGTTAACAACAAACGATTGTTGCCATTAAATGGGAAAAAACTATGACTACAAAAGTAAATGGCACATTTGAATTCGCCGCATCTGGCGATACAATGGGAGGTCTATTTGTATATAAGGTTGTATGTGGCGCCGCATTAGTATCTAATGCAGCCGGTACAGGCACAGGTGATCTTTTTCTAAATGCAATTGGTGCACAACCAGTAATTTGGAGTGTAATGACTGCAACTGGTTTTAGCATTTGGACAGAACATGCAATTTCAGCTGCAGAAGAAACAGCTGGTGAAGCAGTTGCAGATGTAACATCGATTACAGACACAACAGCCGCATGGCAATTGGCCTAATACCTAATTCAATAGCGTATTAACACAAAATTTAGCCCCGCTTTCGAGCGGGGCTTTTTTGTGGTAAATAACTATATAATTGGAGTTAGTACAATGGTAGATAGACGTATGAATGCGGATAAATCAATAAACAAAGGACTCTTACTATCAATAGGAGTAGCCTTTTTAGTTCAAGCAGGTGGATTCGTTTGGTGGATGTCTGGACTCAATTCAGAAGTAACACGATTAGCAAGTATACAAGGTACAGCAATTCCGGCATTAGAGGCCGAGGCACAGAAATGTGGTATTGCTATTCACAATAATGTACAAGCGATTAAAGACATACGGGAAAATGAAGAAGCAGTTAGCGGATTAGATGTTCTTGCTTTTAAAGTAGATCAACTTCGAGAAGAAATTAAAACTTTACGTGAAGTAGATCGAGAAATTATGCAACAACACGAAAAGATATTTGATTGGATGGCTTCCAATGGTAGAAGTGCTGGTGGCGGGAATCCTTATAGTACCGACGGTTATTAATTATGAGTTTCACAACATATAATATAAAAGGAACCACAAGTCCTTCTTTTAAAATAAAAAGCGGAGTTGCTACAGCAGAACTTCATGTTATGCGTGGTCAAAGCACTAATGCAACTGCAACAGAATTGTTTCTAGATGGTGCAAGCACACAATTAACACTACCTGATAATAGTGTATCATTAATCCATGCTGATTTTGTAGGAAATTATATACAAGGTTCCATTCAAGAAACTTCAGGTTATAGAATTTCTACTACAGTAACTAGTTTCAATAGTACTGTTACATTAGCCAATATACCCGCCGAAACAGTATATCAAGAATCTACATCTACATGGTATGCAGAAATACTAGCCGGAGGCGCAAGTTCCAATGTAGTCAAATTTATAGTTCACGGTGAAATCGGAAAAATTATAAATTGGACAACATTTATTAATGTTGCAACTAGTGTACAATAATGGTTAGAACAGCTAAAATTTCAGCATCTCCTCCTAAAGAAACACAGGTATTAGTTACTGAAAAAACTTATGAAGTAGATAAGTCTGACTTTTTAATAAAAGAAGGATGGGATGAGAGTAAGACTTGGTACAACAAGACTGCCGGGTTCATGGATACTTTACGATTAATTCCTAGATTACTAATGATTTGTTATGGTTATATATTTTGGGTATCAACACAATGGTTTATGGCACAACCAGATCCAACTAATGCACAAGCTGCATTTATATCAACTATAGTAGGTGCGGGTGCCGCATGGTTTGGATTATATGTTGGTAGCGGACATAAGAAAAAATAGGTAAATATTACTATGGAAGCATTTAAACATCACATTAGATTAGTCGTTGAAAATGAACTAGATGCCGATGTGATTAAAAAATATTATAATACTATTAAAGAACAGTTAGGCGAAACTGTTCAACCAGATGAAGATAATGTTTCTATGGTACATCATCTATTAGATGATGCACACTGTTATGATATTAATTTAGCAGAAGATATGGATATAGAACAGGGCGATATTGTTGCTGAAGCTATTAATAAATTAATAGATGAAAATACTGACTTTTTAATCGAAGGCACAAATTCTCTTGAAATGGAAGCAAATTTAGATGAGGTCAATGAAGAAATAGGCGATAATCATTATGAACATTTAGCAAATGACTTTGCCAAGTATAGACATAACCGTTGGGTAGATCATAAGGTTGCAACAGGATGGAGATATGGTCAAGAAATAAACGAAGAACAAAAAACACATCCACATCTTGTTAGTTGGGATGCATTGCCAGAAAGTGTAAGAACTGTAGATGGTAATCTTCCTAGCATGTTTATGTCATTGCTAGGACACAAGGGATACGGTATCCACCAGAAATAATCTTTTTGCATAAATAAACAAAAGAAATTAGTTTGATTTTTTTTGACTGAAGGAGAAAGAAAAAAATGACGCAGTTAATCGATCCAAGGAAATTTACTGAAGCAACGGGCCTATTAAGGTCCTTTTTTTTAGAAAAAGGTTTCTTAGAAGTACACACACAAAATAGATTAAGCATATTGGCGGCATGCGAAGATCCAACAACAGTTTCAACTTATAATTACGCCGGTAATGTTTGGCCGCTTCCACAAACAGGCCAAATGTGGTTAGAACATGAATTATTATCAAAGCCAGAAGTACCTGGCTTTTTTTGTGTTTCCACATCCTATAGACAAGAACCTAACATAATAGAAGGTAGACATGATTTAATATTTCCAATGTTTGAATTTGAAATGCCCGGCACTATAGATGATTTACATAAAATGGAAATAGAATTATGTGCATATTTAGGTTTTGGTAGTGTAGTAGATAAAAACTATGAAGATTGGGCAATAGAATTTAATGTTGAAGAATTAACACATGCAGAAGAAAATGCTATGTACGGAAAACATGGTAATGCTCAAATGATAATGAACTTTCCAAATCATACATCGCCTTTTTGGAATATGAAACAAAATGGTGATGGTACAGCTGCAAAAATAGATGTTATAATTGCAGGCCAGGAAACAATAGGTAGTGCAGAACGTAGTTCAGATACAGACGAAATGCGTGATCAATTCCATACAATCAGTAATGGAATGTATGCAGATTTACTATATGGTCAGTTTGGTAAAGAGCGTGTAGAAGCAGAACTTGAAGAGTTTTTAAGTAAAGATTTCATACCTCGCACAGGCGGCGGTATTGGAATGACACGACTTATACGAGCATTTGATGTAGTTAATGGATAAAAAAATGATCCGGGGTGATGAAATCGGTAGACATGCTAGACAGTTTATCTAGTGTCCAGATGAGGGCGTGGTGGTTCGAATCCACCCCCCGGAGCCAATTATTTATCGGAAAATGGTTGACAAATCATTAAAATAGTGTATAATACAACAATAAGAAACTAATAGGAGCCACGAGCTCGGGTAGCGGATAGTAAAATTCCACCATCAACCACACTTTACTATCCGCGCCAGATTCTTCCTTCCTTTAACTACTCAGAAAATAATTATCCTCTAGATAAATACTTAAAAGTATTTCTAGGAGTTTTATTATGAAATTTCGTTCACTGATCAAAAGTTCATTGGTTGAACAGTTACAGCAAATAGCTGAAAATCTTCGTACGTATGCACAAGAAACAGACGAATATTTACAATCTTCAACCGGTGAAGGTCTAACAAACATTAACAATTATAACAATACAGCAAATTATATTCAAGAAGGTAATGCTAATAAGGTAACTGCTCTTCTGCAGAAAATGGATAAAGATACCAAAGAATTAATATTGGATATGATTACAGAATCACCCGAATTTAAAAATATCATCCAACTTAAAATAAAAGAAGATGAGGACAAAGTTATATTTGGTCCAAAAACTGGTAAGGAAAGTTATCCAATGGGTTATTCCGACGAAGGCCGATTTCAATTATATGTTGTAAGAGATCTTCTTCCAAGAATAAAAGATATAGATTTAGCATCTACAGTCTGGAAGACATTAGAAAAATTTGACGAGAGAAAGCCAAATGTTAGTAAAGAAGATATAGAATTAATTATGAAAGTTTTTAGTTCTGCACAAAAGCAAGGTCTTTTAAAACGTTATATGAGTGGAAGAAAAGTTCCTATTAGAAATACTGAAGAATCAGTACATGTTTATGAAAACTGTGGCTGTGGCAGCGACATAGCACCTGAAGCAGGCCCTCAATTTAAACTTTTTATGTGGAATCCAATGACAGGTCAATTTATACCACTAGACGTAGCAAATGTAGAAGACATGGGACCAATAGATAATTTCCATACAAGTTATTCGGGTGAATATTAATGAAATTTAAAGAAGTAATGACCGAGGCCGATGGTCGATCTCAAGCTGTCAGACATAATGAGGAAGACTGGGAAACTGATAATGGGCAAGAAAATATTGCTCAATTAACAGACGAAGGCCCGTATGCTATTATATGGCATGCACAATATCATGAATGGTATGGCACTGAAGATCCTTCAACAGGTGAAGGTCGTTATAAATCAAAAGGCGATGCTGGTGCTGTATTAGCAAAAAATATTCCATCTTATCAACAAGCACAAGAACTTTTAACAAATCCAAAAGTAGAAAACGTTGCACAGGAACACGGTGAATGGGGTAAAGATCTTATGTTAATATCACAAAGCACAGGCCCTATAATAGTTCCTATGTCTGAATTAAAAGATCATTTCAATGGATATGACCCTGCTATGCAAGAATACGGCGCGAAACCTGAACAGTATGATCATCATACTGTTATTGATATGGCAAATAAAGAAGGTGTTAATGAAGAAATAGATCATTTTGCAAATGCTATAAAAATGATAAATTCCATAATTACAGAAATAGATGAAAACTATCACGAACGCACAGAACTTATACACGGTCCTGCTGGATTACGATATATGTTTGGTTATTGGAAAAATGCCCCACATACAAAAAATAGAATGGACGAACTTAAAAAGTATACCTCGTCGGAACTCCGCAAAGTTGATTCTAAACCAGAGCATGTAAAATGGAATAAAGAAAAGCCATGGGAGCATGATTATGGTCCAGCACCAGCAGTAGACGAAGGACATATTACATTACCACCAATAGACACAGAACATTATGGCGAACGTCCTGGATTAGAAGGCCCATTTCGAGCACGTAATGGTAGAGTAGTTTATTATGATCCTAAAGAAGGTATGTACTACGATCCAGATACAGACATGTATATTTCTAATGATGACTGGGAAGCAATGAATGAAGATCAACAGTTAACTGAATTAGATTTACTTGCCCCAAAACAAGTGTATATTCGAATGCCGACAGGACAATTTGTATTAGTAAAATATCGTAGTACAGGTAGTGCTTTAGGTAGTGCTACTGGTGAAGATGATCCAACTGCATTTGTAAACTTTAAAAAAGTAAGTTCTGCTGAAGCAGAGACATTAGGATTAGAACATCACCTAGCTCCAGTATATAGTAAAGGTAAACTCGGTACGCGAACCAACCATCAGCCAGATTGGGGTCTTAGACCAGGGCAAGGACCCGACCAAGGTGGACAAAGACCTCTTGTTTCACCACAACAAGTACAGGGTGGCACACCACTTGACCATCCAGAAATTGATGTTATAGCATTTAATAAGAAAGATAGAGATCTTTATCAATCTCTTCCAAATGGTGTAATGGTTAAATTAATAAAATGGATACAAGAGGGCGGCATGGAAGAATGAGAATACAACAATTAGAAGAACACCAAGAACAACAACAGTTAAATGAATGGGTATTTTTACCATGGCTAGTTCCAGCATTAGCAACAGCAGTTAGAATTGGCGCGCCAGCAGTTGGTAGATTTCTTGCAAAGCAGTTTGTTAAACAAGGGCCTAGAGTAGTTAAGGGTACAGGCAATCTAACTAAAAAAGTTGTTACGGGAACTGCTAAAGCTATTGTTAAAAATCCAACTAAAGTTGCAACTGGTGTAGGTGCATATTATATATTTGATAAGGTTACTGATGCAATAGATTATATAGTAAGTATTGCAGAAGATTTAATAGATTCCTTAACAGCCGAAAACCTAGCAAAGGTTGTAGTAAAATATAGTATACCGGCGGCTGCCGTAGTAGCTATTCTTTATGGCGGCTCAAAACTTTGGGATTATATGAAAGGCTTAGAAAAAGAAAAAGAAATGGAACTTCCACCTAAAAATGAAAATACATGATATTATAAATGAAAGTACCATGTCAGCAGGAATTGCTACAGTAGTCGCTCCTATGGGTGTAATGTCGCGACGAAAAAAATCAAAAACATTATTTGCATCGTCTGATGTCGACGAAGGGACAGTAACTGCTGGAAAATTTAAAAATTTGACTAGGGATGAATTAGCACAAGAAATAGAAAGAACAATTCAACAATTTGGAAAAGATTCAAAACAAGCAAAAGGAGCTCAAGAGGAATTTGTCAGACGAATAGCAACAAGAAAATTTGGTAAGGGTGGTTTACGTACCGACAAAACGGAACTCAAAAAGGAACAATGATTCGTCAAGGATTTGTGAAATCTGATCAATTTCTTAAAGATCTTACACGATTTGGTGTATATCCAGAAAATCCCAATGCATTGGGAGAATTTAACTCTATGCTTTTAAATTTAGGTATACCTAAATCCACCAATCCGCTTGCTCCTAAAAATGTAATATTACAACAAGCAAATGGTTGGGCAGAACACAATGCATTGCCTATAAAATTTTTAAATATTCGTAATTGGGAAAGTTTTGTAAACGGTAGAGACTTATCCCCTGTATGGAAAGTAATGGTAACAGAAGGTATAAGTAAATTAAATGATCTTTTAAATGAAATGGGTGCATTATTTGAAGAAGATGATAAAGGGGATTGTTTTGAAGTAGCAGGTAGAACAATGATAGACTTAACCGAAGAGCAAGAACTGTCCGGTATGAAATTAGTACATGCATACGTTTATGGTCAAGGTAATTTAACAGGTAGACGGTTTGAACATGCGTGGAATGAGCAAGGTGATGTTGTATTAGATAATAGTAACGGCAATAATGTAGTAATGCGTAAAGAGCAATACTATCCACTTGGTGGTGTTGTAGAAGAAACAGGAGCATATGCTACATATAATAAAGAAAAAGCCATGATTAATATGCTAAAACACGGACATTGGGGTCCATGGGATCTAAATGATGGTTTAAAAGAAGGTAAACAATTATGACAATACCAAATGAAAAAAACGAAATAGGTAGACAAAACATACAAATTACTAGTGATGATTTTGAAAAAATTAAACGTGAGATGACAGGAGAAAGCATAGTAGAAGATTCGGCCAGTCGAAGTGCTACTATGTATAAAATGCTAACAAAGGACAATCCTTTATTTAGAAATGCTTTTAAAGTAGACGATTATGATCCTGATCTACCAGGCGTACATGTTATAGAAATAACAGAAACAATTAGTCATTACTATAAAGTTCCTGCACAATCATATGATGAAGCATTTGACAAATACCTAGCAAGTGGACATAAAAAAGACTCTGAATACTATGATGGACAAAAAGATTGGTCATCCGAACATGCTTATTTAGGTAGATTTGCTCCAGAAGATGAAGAAGATGAAAATGAAAGTTTAAATTCTACTTATAAAAATTTAGTAACAGAATGGAACAAACAATTAGACGGAATTGAATAAATACTTAAAGTAGGCTGTATAGGAACATATTATGAAACATAAAAATATTAGTGAAGGTGTACTTGATGTCACAGATGAAGATGGGTGGATGGCTAAATCCCAACTGTATAAAATTGCAAAATATGCAGGAGAACTTCATTCAATGATAGGAGACACTGACGAATTAGAACCATGGATGCAAGCAAAAATAACAAAAGCGGCAGACTATATGGGTGCAGTTAAGCACTATATGGAATATAATATGGTTTCTACAGCAGAAGTAGCTCCAATGCCAGAACCAGAAATGGTTCCAATGGAAATGGAATCCATTGTACCCGTAGAAGAAGACAAAGTAGAAGAGCACAAATATAGAAAACGTAAAAAAGATAAAACTCCATGGCCGGGTCCGGGGGACGATACACCTACAAGTCTTTTAGCATCTAAAGAAGAAGATGAAGAAAATGCACTAGATGAAGATACAGAATTACAAGCAACTGCAAGAGAGTTTATGGGTAATGCATTGTTAAAAATATTAGATAATCAATCCAATGAAAATAAATGAATTAAAAGTCACCGCACTTCCACAAGGATCAGAAGTTAAAGGTACAGCAATTACTAATGAACCAATAATGGATTTGGAATTTAAAACAGATATTGTTGCACCTGAACATACAAATTCTAATCCTGATTATACTCAAGAACTTGCACCAGAAGGTGTTCCACAAAATGCATGGAATACTATGCGCGATCAACATTATGCGCCAGAACCAGAATCAGAATGGTCAAATACACCAAACAAATATACTCAGAGATTATTAGATCTTAGACAACAAGGAATTAACTGGTTAAAAGATAAATTTACTTCAGAAGCTGTAGGCGATGATTTAACTCGAATGAGAACATTAGCAGGTTTAATGGAAAAAGACGAAGATGTTTGGGCATATAGTCCACAAGGCTCTAGTGATATAGTTGCTAGAGTAGTAAAAACAGATTACGGTTTTCAAGTATATGTTCGTGGACCACATGGTTGGATAGCACAAGGACAACCACACAAAAGTCAAGAAGAAGCAGAAGCAGATGCACATTCATTTTTTGAAGCAATTGACACGCTAGATGTAGATAAACTCAACGAAGAACAATTCCTAGAAGTAATGTCTATATTAGAATTGCACGACGAATCACTTACCGAAGAACAACTCAATGAAATATTGCCAGCGGTAGCGGCTGGTGTAGGAGCCGGTTTAGGTATGTGGGGTATTGAACAAGCGACAAAGCCAAAAGAAAAGCAGACATGGTATAAACTTTGGAAAAAATTTGGACCAAAGAAAGACGAAGTAGCCGTAAAAGAAGGATTACCTTTTGCAATGGCCGCAGGCGCGGCGGCAATAGGTGCTGGAACAGCTGGCTACAAATGGCTTAAAGATCTTAAAGGTAAAACAAAAGATCAAACAGATACACGACACACAAAAATAGATCAAGCATTAAAAGATTCTATAGACCCCCAACCATGGTGGAACGACGTAGATTCCACTCTGCAAGAAATGAAAAAAGATATGTTGAAATAGTTGACGGGCTCTCCTACGCTAGAGAGGACATAACCGCCGTCATTGTCCTCTGCATCCACACTAGGCGTAGGGAGCCCACTTTTTTTAAAAAACACTTGACATTTCTGTCAATATGCTTTAAACTTAATAAACAATATAATAACCATAGGAGCAAAATATGGCTCATACACCAGAAGAACAAGAACGATTAAAAACAATAATTAATGAGGGTATACAAGTTACCCAAGAAATATCATATCTTCGCGAAGGACTGCGAGACACTGTCAATGCAATAGCCGAAGAATTAGATCTTAAGCCGTCTGTTCTTAATAAAGCAATACGTGTTGCATTCAAAGGTGAGTTACAGAAGCACCGTAATGAGTTTAGTGAGTTAGAAGAAATCCTAGAAACTGTCGGTAGAACATTTTAATATTATACAATGTACGTTGATGCTCTTTTTGATAGGGATCACGATACAATCCACGTTGTCGAGAGAATAGGAGGAAAGAGAAACTTCCGGAAATTCCCTGCTCAATATGTTTTTTACTATCTTGACCGCAAAGGTAAGTTCTCTTCAATATATGGGGATCCTTTGAGTCGTGTCAGTACGACTACCGGTAAACATTTCCATAGAGAAAAAAAATTATACAAACATAAAAAATTATATGAATCGGATATAAATCCTATTTTCAAATGTCTTAGTGAAAATTACATAGATGGGGAAGCACCTACTTTACACAAATGCTTTTTTGATATTGAAGTGGACTTTGATATCAAGCAAGGATTCGCTGATCCAGCAGATGCATTTGCACCTGTTAATGCTATATCTTTATACTTGAGTTGGATAGATAAGTTAATAACTATTTGTATTAAACCAAATACATTAACAACATTTGAAGGACAAGATATTGTCGACAAATTCAACGATACTATTTTATGTCATAATGAAAAAGAATTATTAGAAACGTTTTTATCATTAATAGATGATGCAGATGTGTTAAGTGGTTGGAACTCAGAAGGATTTGATATACCATATATGGTTAATCGTATTGCTCGCGTATTAGGTAAACAGCGAACACGTGAGTTTTGTTTATGGGGTCAAAAACCTAAAAAACGCGAATATGAAAAGTATGGAAGGGAACAATCAAGTTATGATTTAAAAGGTCGTATTCATTTAGATTATTTAGAACTATATAGAAAATATACATATCATGAAATGCATTCATATTCGTTAGATGCAATAGGAGAATATGAATTAGGTGAACGTAAAATTGCATATGATGGAACGTTGGATCAATTGTTTAAAAATGATTTTGAAACGTTTATAGAATATAATAGACAAGATTGTATATTACTTAAAAAGTTTGATGACAAGTTACAGTTTATAGACTTGTCTAATGTATTAGCACACGCTAATACAGTGCTAATACAAACTACAATGGGTGCTGTGGCAGTTACCGATCAAGGAATAATAAATGAAGCACATAAACAAAATCTAATTGTACCCGATAAAGTACACGATAAAGATACAACAACAGCCGCCGGAGCATACGTAGCATTTCCTAAAAAAGGAATGCATCAATGGATTGGATCAATTGATATAAGCAGTCTGTATCCATCTATTTTACGTAGTTTGAATATGAGTCCAGAAACTATTGTAGGGCAAGTCAGACAAACACTAACAATAGAATTATTAGAAAGTCATAACTATAAAATTGCTGAAGCATGGGAAGGTAAATTCTCTAGTCTCGAATATGATTTAGTCATGGAAAAGGATACTAATGTTATTCTAAATTTAGACTTTGAGGATAAAAGTACATTAGAAGCCACCGGAGCACAAATATATGATATGGTATTCCATGGCGAACATAAATGGATGATAACTGCTAATGGTACTATATTTAAGTATGACAAGAAAGGAGTCATTCCAGGATTACTAGAGCGTTGGTATCAAGAACGTATAGAACTTCAACGTAAAGCAAAACAAGCACAACAGCACAATAATAATATAGAATATGAGTTTTGGGATAAGCGACAGTTAGTTAAAAAAATTAACTTGAATAGTTTATATGGTGCATTGTTAAATCCAGGTTCACGTTTCTTTGATCAACGTTTAGGGCAATCAACAACACTATGTGGTCGTAACATTGTGCGACATATGAGTGCAGAAATAAACAAAATATTAACTGGCAAATATGATCATATAGGTGAAACAATTATATATGGGGACACAGATAGTTGTTATTTTTCAGCATATCCTGTATTTGAAAAAGATATCATTGATGGTAAATTAGAATGGAATAAAGAAAAAGCAATAGAATTATATGATGTAATATGTAATGAAGCAAATACTACATTTCCGTCTTTTATGTCAAAAGCATTTAATGTACCAAGGGATCAAGGTAAACTTATTTCAGCAAGTAAAGAAACTATTAGTTCTGCAGGTATATTCATTACTAAAAAAAGATATGCTGTATTAGTATATGATTTAGAAGGTAACAGAGTAGATATAGGTGTGCCGGGAAAAATAAAAGCAATGGGATTAGATCTTAAAAGATCAGATACTCCTGCATATATGCAAGACTTTCTTAGTGAATTATTGTTAATGACATTAACAAAAGCAACAGAAGAAAATATTATCAATAAGATAAGAGAGTTTCGCAATGACTTTAGAAACAAACCAGACTGGGAAAAAGGCACACCCAAACGTGTTAACAATTTAACAAGGCATACTAAAGTATATGAGAAAACTGGGCATTGTGGTATAGGACATGCTATGGCTGCCATTAATTGGAACAAATTGCGTAAAATGTATTCAGACAATTATTGTTTAGAAATTGTAGATGGTATGAAAACTATTGTTTGTAAGTTACGCAATAATCCAATGAATATGACTAGTGTAGCATATCCTATAGATGAGTTACGCATACCAAGTTGGTATAAAGAACTTCCATTCGATGATACTGCAATGGAAAATTCAATTGTAGACAAAAAAATAGACAATTTGTTGGGTGTATTAAAGTGGGATTTACGTAAAAGTAAGACCAACGAAGCATTTGATAAATTATTTGACTGGGCGTAGAATTGGTGTTATAATATACATTATGGAGATTAAGATGAAAGACGTTGTATTAGATATTGTTAAACATACAGCAGGGCTGGGGTTTATTGAAAGTGTTAAGGTTACAGGCACTGAAGAAGAAACCCGAATAGACGCAATGGATACTGATAGAACAGTTATTCTTAATGCAAAATTACATACTCAAGTACCTGATCTAATGGGTGAATTTGGTATGGGTAATTTAAGTTTTCTTAATGGTATATCACATTTACCAAATTATAAAGAAGATGATGCAACTATAAAAGTAGTTAGGCGAGACCGTAATGGTGAGGAACAACCCGAAAATCTATTATTTGAAGATGCAAATGGTAATACAGATACATATCGTTTTATGAGTAAACAAATAGTAGAACAACAATTAAAAACAGCAGTCTTCAAAGGTGCAAATTGGAATGTTACTTTTCAACCCACAAAACAAAAAGTTAGTGAGTTGACAATGGTTGCATCTATATATGCCACAATAGATCCTACATTTAAAGTTAAAACAGAAGGAACTGATTTAGTTATTCTTATTGGTGCTGGTGCTGGTGCAAGTCACACAGGACGCAGAGTGTTTGCTAATAACATAGAAGGCAAGTTAACTGAAGGTTGGAGTTGGCCTCTTAATCAAGTTTTAAGTATTCTTAAATTAGGCATAAGTGGTATTTGTGTTGTACAAATTTCTGATCAAGGAGCACTACAAATCATAATTGATAGTGGTATTGGTGCTTATAACTATATCTTACCTGCATTAGCAAGATAAATGCAAACAATAAATCTTAGTAAAAGAAATAGAGATTACGCTATTTTTTTACCGAGCATCTCTGGTTTTTATAATACCTTCGTTTCAAAACAACGATATGGGGAATACGTTCCGCATGACCGTATACCTGCCGACTTCGAACATGGAATAGAAGGTTGTAATTTTTTAAACAAAGAAAAAGGTTACTTTACATATGACCATGCGTTATATTCTGCAGGTCATGCACAATTAAATATTGACAAAAGTGTTATACAAGAATCTATGGTGCAGGAACGAGATAGAAAAAACACATGGATACTTGGAGACAGTGGCGGGTTTCAAATTGGTAAGGGTGTACTAAATTTTGATTGGCCGCATTTCTGGGAGAAGGATGGAGATCCAGGCTATGTGGGTAGTGCTGATAAAGTACGATTAGCAATTCTTAATTGGTTAGAGTACACAGCAGATTATTCAATGATATTAGATATTCCTGCATGGGCGGCGGATCCTGTAAATAGAGATCGCACAGGACTTACTAGTTTTAAAGATTGTCTAGAGGGTACAATACATAACTGTGATTTTTTCTTAAAGAATAGATTAGGAGTAACAAAATTCCTTAACGTACTACAGGGTGGTAATAATACTGAAGCAGATATTTGGTATGATGCTGTAAAGCATTATCCATTCGAAGGCTGGGCAATGGGCGGCAATAACATGCGTGATGTTGATCTTGTTCTTCGACGATTGATTAAATTACGAGATGATAAATTATTAGAACCTGGCAGGGATGTTATCCATTACTTGGGTACAAGCAAATTAGAATGGGCCGTAATTTTAACCTCAATCCAGCGAAATTTACGAGAAACAGTAAATAAAGATATAAAGGTTACATTTGATTGTGCATCCCCGTTTATTGCAACAGCACATGGACAGGTATACACACAGCACGTACATAGAAATGACAGATTTAGTTATATTATGGATAAAGCTGTAGATTCAAAAACATTAGCAGGCAGTGACATACCATTTCCATGGACTTCTCCTATAGCAGAGAGAATGACAATGGGAGACATTTGTTATTATAAGCCAGGCGATCTTAATAAATTAGGTAAGGAAGGAAAAACATCTTGGGATAGTTTTTCGTATTTCTTATATATGGCACACAATGTTTATCAACACATGGAGAGTGTACAACGAGCAAATGCGTTAGCAGATGCGGCATGTGTTATGCATAAACCAAATATCAATGAATGGCGCAAAATTAAAAACAAAAGTGCAGAAGGACAATTTGATGTTTGGACCCCACGCGATGTCGTATATATGGTAGAGTTAATTAACAATGTATTTAAATCTGAAACGCCTTTTGACTTGTTGGATAAAGCAGAAGGTCTTTTAGCAAATTTTAATGAAAAGAAAACACTTAAAACAAGTGCAAGTACATTTAACAGTTTATTTGATTTAGATGAGGTAACCCATAGTAGTGATTCAGAAACTTTTGATGGTATACATGAAGGAGAAGATCGCGCAATGGATAAAACATTAGAAAAATTAGAGGAAAATATGAATGGCATATGAAACAATTGCATTAATAGATATTGTAGAAAATAATTATAATCAGTTGGTAAAAACACATAGAAACATTGACAAAGAAATAAAAAACATGTATAATAAACATAGTAATGAAGAAGACATAAAATTACAAAAAGTTAAAAAACTTCATCTTAAAGATGAAATAGCACTAATTAAAGACAGACTAACAAATTTAATAAAAAGATAAGAAGTGAAACGAGAGTATATAACCGGTACTTCTGATGTAGAAGATATCATGTTTGTGGGTGTAGAAGTAGAACATACACCAGCACATGGCATGACAACATTGTTTGTTGCTGGTAAGCATGACACACAGAATATAATAGATTTAGCAAATATAAACAACTGTACACATATATATCTTGGAGCAAATCAAAGTTTTACATATAAAAACGAAGCAGATATAACAGAATGGGAATATTTAGTAATGGGTTTACTAAAAGAAAAATTCCACGTAACACTTGACATTGATATTAAATTTTATCCGCATATTTTAGATACTTTATCATTGTTTAAAGCCGAGACTAATTTTATATTAATGCTATCTGTTAAAATACCATATATGGAAGAATGTCTTAATTATAATGCATGCCTTAAATTAGATGATATAGATTTTAAAGCATCAAACCCGGGTGTATGGGTACATAGAATACATCAACTAAAATCATTGGATAAATTTACAAACTGGGAACAGTATAAAAGTGATAAACCTATATAGGAGGATAAAATGGTCAAAAAAATAGATTTAACAGATACATCAGTTGAAGCTATGGATTTATCTATTTCATCGACAGATACGGACAATTCATCTATAGGTCCTATTCTTAACATGTTAAGTCAAATTGATTGGAAGTTATGGGAAATGTACAAAATTATGAAACGATTTGAAAAACTGTTTGAAGCAGATAAAGTTAATTTAGAAGAAGATTAAAATGGATACAAAAAGATTAATATGGGTTACCTTTCAAAAGGAAGGTATACATAAGTATCCAGCGGCATTGGATGATCCAAAATTAGCCACAGGTGATGAATACGATGTATCCTTTTTAGGATATCCACATCGTCATACATTCCATTTCAAAGTTACTATACAAGTATTCCATGATGACAGAGATATTGAATTTATTCAATTCAAACGTTGGTTAGAAAACTTGTATGCTGGCACATTACAACTAGACTATAAGTCTTGTGAAATGATAGCCGACGAACTTTATGAGGAAATTTCTAGTAGATATCCTGATAGAGAAATTTGGATAGACATAGGTGAAGATGGCGAAAATGGTAGCCATTGTATCTATCCAGTAACCCTTAACGCCGAATAATAAAATGAAATCCATAGGCTTACAAAATATAAAGTATGATCTTATTAAGATCTCCGAACCATATGATGGTCTTCTTTGGGAAGATAATACAGCAGAAATAGTTAATAGATTGATGCGTTCATATTTAAGTGATTTAACAAAAGATAGATATATTATTAAATATGATATTGAATATACACGAAATGACAATGCATCTTATACATTTGATGTGGGTATACAATTAGAACCAAGCAGAACAAGTAAAAAAATAAAAGTCCATGTGGGCATTTATAAAAGTAATTGGCCGTTTAAAAAGAAAAAGAAATATAAAGAAAGAGAAGTTGCATGACTGTTTACATTGTAGATATAGAAGCAGTAGATACTCGTTATACTGCACAGTGGAAAAAACATTTACCACAACAGTTAAGGCATGCCCTAGGAGGTGACTTTCAACAGCATGTCGATGTTAGGGTTATATCAGGGGGCGATGTCCCCCAAACCACTGATCCAGGAGCGTTTTTAAATTTTGCTGGAACAAACTCTTATAAGAGTCAGCAAATGCAAGAAATCTCATATTTGTTTTCTATTGGTTCTATAAAAACTGGCGACTACTTCTTATACACTGATGCATGGAATCCTACTGTATTACAATTAAAGTACATGGCCGAATTACTAGGTATTAAAATTCAAATAGGTGGAATGTGGCATGCTGGCTCATATGATCCTGCAGACTTTTTAGGGCGTTTAGTAGGAGATGCTCTGTGGGTTAGAACAGCAGAAAGAAGTATGTTTGAAACATTTGACCATAACTATTTTGCTACACAATTCCATATGAACATGTTTAATAGAAACCTATTAAAAACAGAAGAATGGCAAGTGGATAGAAATTTATTAAATCGAAAAGTTATACGTACAGGTTGGCCTATGGAATATATGGAGCCTATACTTGAGCCATATAAGGATATGGAAAAACATAATCTAATACTTTTTCCACATCGTATTGCACCTGAAAAGCAAGTAGATATTTTTAGAGACTTGGCCAAAGAACTGCCTTTTAAATGTATTGTGTGTCAAGATACAGAATTAACTAAAGATGAATACCATGAACTACTTGGTACTGCAAAAATAGTTTTTTCTGCTAATTTACAAGAAACATTAGGCATATCTTGTTATGAAGGTGCATTAGTAAATACCATACCTTTGGTGCCAGACAGATTAAGTTATTCAGAAATGTATAATGAAATATACACATATCCTTCAGAATGGACAAGAAGTTTTAAACACTATATAAAACATAAGAAGGAATTAATTTCTGTTATAACAGACATAATGGACAATTATCCCATATACCTAGAAAGTCTAATTGATCAAACAGATGATTTGCTACATTTTTTCCATGGTGAAAGACTTTACAATACCATCTCTTCTAGTGTATAATATATATTATGTCTAAAGCAATAGAAACGATTATAAAAAAGAGAATAGCCAAAGATGGCGGCAAATTCTTTTGTAACGATAACATTTCTAAATATATTCAAAACGAAAGTGAATTATGTTGTATTGAACGTGATGTAGAAATGAAAATAGAGGAACTTTTACAGTGCCTTATCATTGATACAGAAAACGATCATAACACAAAAGACACTGCCAAACGTATGGCTAAGATGTTTATACATGAAATATTTCGTGGCAGATATAGAGAACAACCTAAAATAACTACATTTCCTAACGCTACAGATTATGATCAACTATATATAACAGGTCCTGTTTCCATTAGGAGTACTTGTGCTCATCATTTCCAAAATATTGTAGGTAAAGCATACGTAGGAGTATTTCCAGGCAAAGAAGTAATAGGATTAAGCAAATTTAATCGTCTTATACATTGGATTGCAGAGCGTCCACAAATACAAGAAGAAATGACAATGCAAATAGCAGACGCTGTAGAAGAAGTAACAGGTGCAGATGGTGTTGCTATTGTAATGAGAGCAGAACATATGTGTATGACACATAGAGGAGTCAAAGAACACGAATCTGACATGACAACATCTGTGATGCGTGGAGTGTTTAGAGACGATCCCGAACTTAAGAAAGAATTTTTAACGTTAATGCAAGAGATGAGATAATGGCAAGATTAGCGTATATAAATTTTAAAAAACTACTTGCACATACTCATGAAATATGTAGGCAAGTTAATTTAGATAACTGGCGGCCTGACTATATAGTAGGAATTACTAGAGGGGGGTTGACACCTGCCAAATTAATTAGTCATTATTATAATCTTCCAATGTATACTTTGGATATTAGATTAAGACAAGATTTAAGCGGTACCGGAGCAGAATCAAATATAAGGATGGCACGAGATGCATGGGGTGGCCCTGATGCAAAAAATATTCTTATAGTAGATGATATAAATGATAGTGGGGCAACATTTCTTCATCTACAAAACGATTGGCAAAATAATTGTTTACCTAAAGATGAAAAATGGAATAATGTATGGGGAGGCAATGTAAGATTTGCTGTTATTGTTGAAAATACATCTAGTGAATTTAAAGGTGTAACATATTATAGTAAAGAAATAAACAAACTGGAGGATGATGTTTGGATTGTATTTCCCTGGGAAGAATGGTGGACTCTATAATTGGGCAAGTTTATTCGAACACGGAGGTTGATGTATGAGATATATGGAGAGGAACCGATTAAAGAAGCATTCGGTGGAATTTTACCTCAGCCAATTGAAGTATTTGAATATGTAAATAAGTGGTTGCCGGGTAAGGGAGAATTAGTATTAAAAGCAAAAAATGGTAGAGATGGTTTTAAAACATTTAAAAAATTTGAAAAATGGGCCAAGCAAAATGAAATATCTCCATTACATTATAAATGCATGGCATATGATCCTTGTACAATACAGTTTCATAGTAGCGAAGATTTAATTTATGCAAAATTGTATTGGAGTTAATTGACAAACTACAAAAATACTGTATAATATAATTATGACAAAAGAAAAAGAATTTGAAGAGTATTTTACATCAACGAAAAGTTTTTGGAACTTTCCTTGTGCCCATAGACAATATAGGCATGATGGTAATTGTCACTTAATACATGGCTACAGCAGAAGTTTTCATTTTATATTTGGTATTAAAACATTTAGCAAGGAAGGATTTGCAGTAGATTATGGGGATCTAGATGAATTAAAAGCACATTTAGATTACATGTATGATCATACTTTAGTATTAGATGAAGAAGATCCGTATATGCATTTGTTTAAAGAGTTGGAAGCAGGTGGTGTATGTAAAATTAGAACACATCCAATGGGACCAGGAATGGAAGGTACAGCACATTATCTATGTGAATGGACAGACGAGTTTCTACGCAAAAAAACAAATGGTAGAGCATGGGTTATTAGTGTTGAAGCACGTGAAAACGATAAAAACAGTTCAATCTATGTAAATCCTGAAGCAGGATTTAAGGGTTGGAAAAAATAAATGAAATTCCGTTATACGGAGATTTTTTATAGTATACAAGGAGAAGGGAAGTTTGTAGGAGTTCCTTCTGTGTTCTTACGAATGTTTGGTTGCAACTTTACATGTCAAGGCTTTGGCATGCCGAAGGGAGAATTAAGCACAGAATATTTAGATGTAGACCCTAACAATTATAATTCTTTAGAAGAACTGCCATTGGTTAAAACAGGTTGCGATAGTTATGCAAGTTGGGATGCACGATTTAAAGATTTTACGACATCAATTGAAACAACTGAAGTAGTAAAAAAATTATTATCATACACACCAAACAAAAGATGGGTAGAGCCCAACGATCAAGATATACATTTAGTTATTACCGGAGGCGAACCATTATTACCAGGACAACAACGCAGATGGCCAGAATTATTTAGGCTTCCAGGTATGGAGAATATAAAGAATGTTACATTTGAAACAAATTGTACACAATTACTTGGAGATGATTTCGTTAATTTTCTCGCAACTGAAGCAAGATTCGAAACAACTTTTTCCTGTAGTCCAAAACTTTCCGTATCGGGTGAGCCTTGGGATATTGCAATCAATCCTGAAGTTGCTATGGATTACCTTTCTATTCCTAGTAGCAATATGTACTTCAAGTTTGTTGTCGCTGACGAAACTGATATGGTTGAAGTTGATAAGGCAGTTCAAGAATTCCAACATAAGGGTGTTAGTGCGCCTACGTATTGCATGCCAGTTGGTGGGTGCGAAGCTGAGTATATGGAAAATAGATCGAAAATTGCAGAAGCATGCCTCAGAAAAGGTTACCGTTACTCGCCGAGATTACATGTAGACTTATTTGGAAATAATTGGGGAACATAATGAGTATTAAAACTTGGATACAAAAAAAAGTAATTGCAAATACTTTAAAAGGTACAGATAAAGAAAAGGCATTAGCAAATGTTTCTAATGAACCTTGGGTTAAAGTTTTAAATGTAGATGTTAATGAAGAAAATGTTAGTCAAGGATTTTTTGAATTAGATTGGAATGAACAATTTGTAGAAATGTTAATAGATAATGGTTACACAGGTACTAGTCCTGAAGAAACAGTTAATGCTTGGTTTACAGATGTTTGTAGAGGTATTGTTAGAGAAGAATCAGCCGATGACTTCGTTGTCGATGAAGATGTCGTTAAAATAAAAGATTTAAACAAGAAAGAACTTAAAAAAAATAAAAAAAATGATTAATTACATCATTGTCGATACTGCCAACATGTTTTTTAGGGCGAAACATGTTGTTAGAGGAGATTCGCTAGATACTAAAATAGGTATGTGTTGGCATATAATGTTTTCATCTATTAATAAAGCATGGAAACAGTTTCACGGTAACCATGTTGTATTTTGTTTAGAAGGTCGCAGTTGGCGACGAGGTGTGTACGAACCTTATAAGAGAAATAGAGATGCAGTTAGAGATGCATTAACCCCCAAAGAACAAGAAGAAGATGAAGTTTTTTGGAATGCATTTATAGAATTTCAAACGTTTCTTAAAGAAAAAACAAATTGTACTGTGCTACAAGATAGTCAATGTGAAGCAGATGACTTTATAGCACAATGGATTTTTAATCATCCAAAAGATAGACATGTTATTGTTAGTTCAGATAGTGACTTCTATCAATTAATAAACGACAACGTAAGACAATACAATGGTATTATGAAACATATAATAACCATCGATGGTTATTATGATGATTCTAATAAAGAACTAATAGATAAAAAAACGGGCGAGCATAAAAAATTAGCAGAGCCAGAATGGTTGTTGTTCGAAAAATGTATGCGAGGTGATACATCTGATAATATCTTTAGTGCTTATCCTGGTGTTCGTAAAAAAGGATCTAAGAATAAAGTAGGATTAATAGAAGCATTTGCTGACAGACATAACAGGGGGTTCGACTGGAACAATCTTATGTTACAAAGATGGGTAGACCATGAAGGTAACGAACATAGAGTATTAGAAGACTATGAAAGGAATCGTATGCTTGTAGATTTAACACAGCAACCTGACGAAATAAAACAAGCCTTAAATGAAACTATAGATACTGTAGTTAATAAAGATCCCGTACAAAACGTTGGTTTACATTTCATGCGTTTTTGTGGAGTGTGGGATTTACAACGGATTAGTACATCTGTTCCGGAACATGCAGAGTACCTAAATGCAAAGTATGTCAATTAGAGCAAAAATATTAGTAGAAAAGAAATTTTGGATAATTTTAGACAACGGTACAAAAACAGGTACATTAAGATTTATTAATGAAGATACCTACGAATATGTTTCAAATGGAAATTCTGAATTATTAACCGAAGAATCATTGTATAGAACATTCGGGAAAAATATATTTCAAGAAATAAAGATGGCCGTTGCAACTTCAGATAAAGAAGACTGTTTTGATTATCCTACAGACTTTGAAGTTATATATAACAAAGAAAAAGTAGGATATACAGACCCGGCAGTTTTACTTTGTTGCTGTTTTACCAAAACAAAAACTAGTACTATTAAGTATTGTGCAGGGTATTTTGGTTTACGGTTTGCACATAAATGGGTTAAAAGTTTTTGTCCTAAACTTGAAACCGTATTTAAATATGACTTCATAGGTCCATATAAATCAGAAGATGATTTACTTATAGCAATGAGACACAAGGAACAATGCGAAGAGCATCCAGAAAGAGTTTAGAAGACTTTTTAGATAGAGTTAACAATGTAGCAAAAACAAAAACTAGAGTTGTTAACATACCTATAGAAAATGCTGTTGCTATTAGTACTGCACTAGTAGAATTACTAGCAGATTTAAATGAAAAAAAAGAAGAACGAACAACAGCATTTAATATAATAAACACCGATTTAGACGGAGGAGATTTTTAATGTTTAGAAAAGAAATTAAAATAGTTTTGGTTCTAATTGTAGCCTTACTATTATTCATGTATGTAATACCAAAAGTATTTGCCGAATCGATTCGACCGCCGGGCCAGCCAGACCCAAACGCAACGCCGAACAGTGGCACAGCATATAGACAGGTATACTGTGCATCACTACAATCGATTGTTCCTACTCTGCGAGAAAGGGGTGAGATTGCAGTTTGGAGGGGTGTAATGTATAACCCCAACGATAGTGACAACCCATTAAATGGTTTACACGAACTTTGGCTGTGGGTTAATCCCGAATCGGGAACTTGGTCTGTAATAGAAATACATAAAATGCTAGACGAATCAGTAATAGGTTGTGTATATGCATTTGGTTTATTACCTTCACATATGGAACAACCCGAACCAACAAATGAAGCACCACAAAGTCCAGTTATAAACAAAATGCAATGATCTCCGTATTATACTACCTTTTAATGGTAAATAGTTATACGGAGAGTATGTTATGGCTAGACCAAAACCGAAAATCTTATTAGATTACACTAACAAAGAAACATATAAAAGCGAACAAGTTTTAGAAACAGATGCTATATACGCAGTATTTTATAAAAATGCTCCTATAAATTTACGAGCACTTAACTCTCTTGTCAACTACCCTGGACCAAAATACAAAAAAGTTAGTTTTTCTAATTCAGGTCATGCGTTCAATTTAGCAGAAAGATTGAACAACCTTTTTAAATGTAAGGATTTTACAGTTGTAAAATTACGAGATGGCGAAACGATCACAGAAAGTGACATTAACTTTAACTGATCCTATAGATATAATTAACGAAGTTGAGAAAAAAATTAAATCTTTAGATTTGTCATATACAGGTAATCTAATAGATCCTCACAAATTTTTTATGAATTATAGGACAGTACTGCCTTTTGGCAATCTAGCTGGACTTAAATCTGTTAAAGGTGTACGATTGACATCCGCTGGCTGGTCTTTTATGAAAAAATTCTATGACTATAAACGAATAGAATTACGCATCGATAAAGTAACTCCTGATCATTTACTGAATTTAGACCGATTTTTGACAGGCCCGTATCATATGTATAAGTCAAAAACCCTGAAATTATTGTATGTATTCAATGCTCTAGATCAGCAAGAATTCACACTTTTTGATGGGGATTTGAACGTATGGTGCAAGGCAATGAGAGAATAATTAGAGAATCCTAATAAATCAATGACTTAAAAACCTAGCAAAATCAAGCATTTATAATTATTTTTGGTTTCCTTTTAAAATCAATGACTTATACGGTTGACACATATAGCGTCTGACCATATAATGTAATAATAGTAGAAGCAATCATTCACACATAAGAGAGTTAGGCTAATATGAGTGTAACAGATACAAGGACAGTTAAACTGTCAGAAGCAAGAAGTTTAATACTTCATGCTTTCAATCATAAAAGACCTATATTTTTGTGGGGCCCTCCTGGAATAGGAAAAAGTGATTTGGCACAACAGATTACAGATTCATTAACTGGACTATTAATAGACGTCCGTCTTCCATTATGGGAACCCACCGACATTAAGGGAATACCGTTTTTCAACTCTAAGACAAAAAAAATGGAATGGGCACCACCAACTGAACTGCCTGATGCAGAGTTGGCAAAGAAGTGGCCCATTATAGTTTTGCTCCTAGATGAGTTAAACTCTGCTCCTCCTAGTGTACAGGCCGCGGCTTACCAGTTGATTCTTAATCGCAAGGTTGGTACTTATTCACTACCAGACAACGTGGTTATTATCGCTTGTGGAAACCGTGAAACAGATAAAGGTGTTACTTATAGAATGCCCAAACCATTAGCCAACCGTTTCTTCCATATGGAAGTTAGGGTCGACTATGAAGATTGGCTGGATTGGGCAACCAACAATAATATAGAACCCGATGTGGTTGGTTACATCACAGTGAACAAACAGGACCTATATGATTTTGATCCAACAGCAGATGGGCATTCATTTGCTACTCCTAGGTCCTGGACTTTTGTTAGTAACATGCTCCCTGATGTTCCAGAGGACTTGTTAACTGACATGGTTGCTGGTTGTGTTGGAGAAGGATTGGCAATTAAGTTCAAGAACCACATGAAGGTCGCAGGTAAAATGCCTAATCCGACACATGTGTTGTCAGGTAAGGTTAAGGAACTTAAAGTCAAAGAGGTCAGTGCTATGTATGCATTGGCAACCAGTCTTTGTTATGAACTTAAAGATAGTTTTGAGAAACTTACAAAGAAGGACGATCGGGCCAAGTGGGACAAGTACGCCGATAACTTCTTTAGGTTCATAATGGACAACTTCGAACCAGAAATGGTGATTATGGCATCAAGGTTAGCAATTAAGAATTACAACCTGCCATTCAATCATCGCAAACTTAAAAACTTTGGAGAATTCTTTGAGCGTTATGGGAAACTCATCCAGAAAGCCTAACTCTTATAGTTCCCTGCTCGAGGATAGGGACGGGGAGGTTTACTCCCCGCTCCGTCTTCTCCTAGAGAAGGAAAACGCCGATATTAAAAAGGCTCTTAACCTTCCAGATGTTCCGTTCGTGTTTGATAAGGAACAGAGAGAAAGGATTACACTCGCTAGAGTTAGGATGCTCATGAAGCACCCGTTTTGGGGCAATCTTGCTACAAGACTTAAAGTAGTAGAAGCGAGTAACTGGTGTCCTACAGCCGCTACAGATGGTCGTTGTCTGTACTACAATCAGGAATTTATTAAGTTATTAGATGATGACGAACTTGTATTTCTAGTTGGTCATGAACTCCTCCATTGTATCTATGAACACATGGATCCAGATGTAAAGGGAGATAGAAATAGTATTATATGGAACATTGCAACAGATTATAATATCAATATGACCCTAGATGAACAGGGTATTGGTAAAGTAATTACGTTAGTTGAAATATTGCTCGACTACAAATACAGAGGCATGTCTAGTTTTGAAATCTATGATGATGTCCTTGCTAATGTTCCTAAGATCGATTTAGATAAATTAGTAGATAAAATACTTGATGAGCACCTAAACGAAAATGGTGATGGTGAAGATGGTGAAGGTGAAGGCAAAGAAAATGGTGATGACAAAAGACCAGGCAGACCAAACTTTACTAAAGAAGAAAGGAAACAGATTAAAGATGAATTAAAGGATGCTGTACTTCAGGCGGCACAGGCCGCTGGTGCAGACAATTTGCCCACTGATATTAATAGGATGATAAATGATCTAACTAGACCTAAGATGGACTGGAAAGATCTACTCCATGTGCAAATTGAAAGTTCTTTAAAAAGTGACTATTCATTTATGCGTCCAAACCGTAAAGCATGGCACATAGATGCTATTTTACCAGGTATTAGAGACGGTGAAAAATTAGATGTTGCAATAGGTATTGATGCTAGTAGTAGTATTTCAGACAATATGGTTAGAGAAATGCTCACTGAAGTAGATGGTATAATGAATCAGTACGATGCTTATAACATCCATATATGGCAGTTTGATACTAAAGTATTAGGATATGAAATATTCACTCATGAAGACGGTAAAGACATCCGCAACTATAAAGTAAACGGGGGTGGCGGAACAGAGTTCATGAAGAATTGGGAGTTTATGAGAGCGGAAGGTATTGAACCAAAACAGTTGATTATATTTACAGATGGCTACCCCTGGGGTAAATGGGGAGAAGAACATTACTGTGATACACTGTTTCTAATCCATGGCTATCCAGACAAGAAATTTAAAGCGCCATTTGGTGTTACTGCTCATTATGAGGAACATGCACGTGGTGCTTAAAAGGTTTTCGCAAGATGCGAAAAGGGTTACTGGACTCTTTCCAGTTTAATAATAGGAGTTTTATATGGCTACTGCCACAAAAACCGATAAGGTGCTTACAGCACTACAAGAAGGTCAGGAAATGACTTCAGCGCAGATCAGTGCTCGTTGGGATGTCCCTAACGTAGGTGCCGTGATCCAGAACCTGCGCTTTAAGGGTCACTCTGTGTACCTTAATACCCACAAAGATACCAAAGGTCGTATGACTAAGAAGTATCGATTGGGTACTCCTTCCAGACGTGTTGTAGCCGCTGGCTACAAGGCGCTTGCCGAAGGTTCTGCGTAAGCAGAAATTACCGAGTGGGGGACCTTGTGTCCCCCTTAGGTAACTAATATGAAAGATTTTAAAGACACATATCCATATACGTTTGCATTATTCAATGGAGCATTTTCACTTGTTGAATTTGTTTTATGTATAATTGCTTGGGCCTTTATTATTTTCATACCCACCGTGTTTGTAGTTGGATTAATATCAAAACTATTCTAATAACATAACAATAATAATAAGATTGAATGAGCCTGCAATGGGCTCATTTTTTTTATAAAAAAAAAGGTTGACAATACCGTAAAGTTCGTATTATAATAATAACTATACGTATATTAGGAGGTCATATCATGACTGAAGAAGCAACAACAAACGAAAATCTGACTATAGCAGATTTACAAACTATTGTAAACATTATCGATACAGCAACTCAGAGAGGTGCATTTCGTGCTAACGAATTAAAGGTTGTAGGTAGTGTTTATGAAAAAACCACTGCGTTCTTAGAATCAGTGAGTGAAGCAGAAAAAGAAGCTGCTCCAGCCGCAGAAACTTTAAAAGAAAGTGATGCCGGAGAAGCAGGAGGTGAAGAATAATGGCACCGCCCGATTTTATAAGGCATGTAGGACGAGTTGATAGTACAGGATCTCGTATTGTAGTAGTATTTCGTCAATTACCAGACGAACTAGAGAATGCATTAATTGTTTTTAGTGATGCATTATCCGATCGTTATCATGACGAGTTAATGAGTGCAATAGAAAGTGTAAACGCACAATCTGGCCCAGATTTATTTCCATGGCTACAAAGGCAACGATTTTCAGATGGAATACCTATGCTTGAAGCATTACATAGAAAGAAGCTGCTCCATAAACATCCAACAGATAAGATTTTAATGACACCTAGGAGAGATATGGTTATCAAACTAGACGAATTAAATGTAGATCTTAAGGACATTGATTGGGGTGGATTAGATCAACAAGCATCCACAGAAAAACCAGGACCTTCAGCAGTTGATACATATGCTGTACAACCTGGAGATCATGCTCCTGCTAGTGCTACCTCGGCAGGCGAAACTGCATTATCGGATTCTGATATAGCCGCACAACGGTTAACACAAGCAACATCATTAGAAGAAGAAGCAAAACGTCTTCGAGATGAAGCATATGACTACGATCCTAATTTAAAACCAAAACGCGGTCGACCAAAAAAGACTTCATAAATGCTAAAATAAATACAGTAAAGCATTTATGAAATGGCAATATACAAAAAAGATAAGTCTTTTAATAATATTTTAGAAGATATTCAATTTGACAATATACCAATAGAATATATTCATTGGATTGTATTGCATCTTACTGATGGCCGCAAACTTAAAATTATCCCTGCCGAATTAAAGAATATTACTGATACTGATAATCTTTTCGATGATCCACGACTAGAGGCTATAGGGCCTATTGTTGATGATATTGAAATAGTAATGGATAGTGATAAACTCAAAAACAATGTAATGCAATACGTCAACAGTGTATTAGGTAAGCATTTTAAAGAATAATAATCATGAAATATGAATATGAATATGATCGTTATTATCATTATCAATATGATACAATAGTAGAAGGCCGACGTGCAGTAGCCGGTGAAAAAGGCATTAATTCCGAAGAGTACTTTAGGTTGATAATAGAAAAAGTTGCCGTGGCTTGTAGTATATTAAATTTAGAAAACAATGATAGTGTATTAGAAATAGGATCGGGTATAGGAGATGTTAGTAAACTTCTTTCGAAAACAGTTAGACGTTTATTTTGCTGTGATGTTAATAAAAGTTTACTTTTAATGACTCAAGTAAATTGTCAAGATTGTAATAATATATCCTTTCATTGGAATTTAAATTATCAAGAAAAACCTTTAAAATTTTTAGACAATAATTCAATTGATAAAGCTTTGGCATGCTCTGTTTTTATTCATTGTGATACCGACACCATAATACGATATGTAAACGAACTGCATAGAGTATTAAAACCTGAAGGATTATTTTTTATTAGGTTTAATAAATTAGGAAAATATAGAGAACCTGATCTAGCAAAATGCTTTACTCATGTAGATCATAATAAAATTTTAGAAACTATAAAGGAATTAAATATCGAAATCATCAAAGAGGACATCTGGTCGTACGAGCACCAAAATAATAAAATTCCTGTATTAAGTTTAATACTAAAAAAGAAATGATTAAAGCTATAATGGCTTGCGACGATGAGGGTGGTATAAGTCGTGCTGGTGTTCTACCGTGGCCTCACAACAGTCGCGACATGAAATGGTTTAAACAAAACACTATTGAACAGGTTGTTGTAATGGGCAGGAAAACATGGGAAGACGGCTGTGAATACATGCCATTACTTGATAGAAAGAATGTTGTTGTTAGTAAATCTGTAGGCGCAACTGCACACAAAAGTAACTTGGGTAGAAGCCAATGGAGTAGTTCTAAACATGCTCGACCTAAGACTATGTTATTTTCTGCCGCTCAACATATTATTGTAGATCGTTTAGAACGGTCTATTAAAGAATTAGAAAAACAATATTCTAATAGAATTCTTTGGATAATAGGCGGAGGTTCTATTATCGAACAAACATTAAATATGGTAGAAGAGTTTTATTTAACAAGGATAGCAGGAACATATGACTGCGATACATTCCTACCACTCAATGAATTAAATGCATGGCCAGTTAAATGGGAGGAAGTACATGACGAAGAAACATATCAAATATTAAGTAATCCAAAATGAAAGTATTATTAATGGGTGAGTGGCGGCATATAGCAGGCAGTAGTGAAATTACTTTAGAATCTCGCCCCCACACTATTAGAAAATTGCTTAATGTGATGGAAGAAAAATATCCCTGTGGTAAATGGGGCACTGCTATGGTAGCATTAAACCACACAATGTATGCTGGTGATTGGTCTAGAGTAATTAAAGAAGATGAAAAGGTTTGTATTATGCCAATGATAGAAGGTGGTTAATTATGAAACAATACCTAGATGCATTACAGCATATATTAGATAACGGCGACGACAAAGACGACCGCACAGGCGTAGGTACAAAGAGTGTATTTGGATATCAAATGCGGTTTAATTTACGTGAAGGATTTCCTGCTGTTACTACCAAAAAGTTGGCATGGAATGCTGTTGTAGGGGAATTGCTATGGATGCTAGAAGGCTCAGGAAATGAGCGTAGATTAGCAGAAATAACCCATGGTACACGCGACGATAATGTTAATACTATATGGACTGCCAACTTAAATGCGCCGTACTGGGCCTCTAGATCGCTCACTACTGGCGATCTAGGTAGGGTGTACGGTATACAGTGGCGGTCATGGCGCCACGTAGGCGAGCACGGAGCACAGACGCCCACAGGCCCCCACCCTCGTAGCGTATTCCTATACAAAGATCAAATAACCGACGTAATATGTGGTTTAAAAGAGGATCCTTTTAGCCGTAGGCATATTGTTACAGCATGGAATCCTGCAGAACTAGATAAAATGGCCCTGCCACCATGCCACATGATGTTCCAATTTAACGTTAATAAAAATATGGAATTAAGTTGTCAATTATACCAACGATCGTGTGATATGTTCCTTGGCGTACCGTTTAACATAGCAAGTTACAGTCTACTTACACAAATCATTGCTCGCGAATGTGATTTGTATATAGGAGACTTTATATGGACAGGTGGTGACTGTCATATATACAATAACCATATGGAGGCAGTTACAGAGCAATTAACTCGCACACCAAAAGAATTACCCGAACTGTTTATATCGGTTGGAAAGAAGTGGGACAACTATAATATAACAGATTTTGTGTTAGCGGATTATGATCCCATGCCAAGCATTAAGGCGGAGATGGCAGTATGAAAGGATTACCCAAACTTAAATATCAATTTACAACATCAGAATTAATAATAGCAAAGTGTGTAGGTATAGTTATAGGTTTCACTATAGCACTATTGTTTAATTGGGGATGTGGTGAAACTGTTATTACAGATCACGAAATATTAATAGGTAATTTTTTAGGGTATGAAGAACTAATGGTAGTTAAGAAACACTAAATAATAGAGATAAATAATATTAAACACATGTTTAACATGGGAGAAAAATAAAATGGCATTTTCTAAAAGTTATAGATTAACATCAGTGGCATTTCCTACAAAAGTATATGCATCTTCAAACGAATGGGTAGCTGATCATCCTCAACAAACTGCATATTCGACAAGCAATGCCGCACAATTAACATCTGGTAACTTATTATCAGAGTCGCTTACTTTGTCAGCTGATGGACGATCTGTAATATTAAATAAAGTTTGGGTAGATCAAGCTGCACATGAAGCATATAAACTGAATCATGATGCCGCAATTTCATCTTTTAAAGCACAATTTAATTATACAGAACTTTAAAATTTATCATATCGATTAGTCGATAACAGTGAAATATATTACATTAGAACCAGAAGATAGTATTTTTGATGTTTTGGTAGCAGATATAACGCATCGATGTAATATGGAGTGTGCAAACTGCTATATTCCAAATCGCGAAATACCTGATATGGATATATCAAAATTATATGCGTTTTTGGAAAAACTTCCCAAAAGAACATATATAAGACTCATTGGTGCAGAACCAACAATGAGAGATGACCTTTGTGACATTATTAAAAATGTAAAAAAGTATGGGCACAACTGTAGTCTAACCACCAATGGTTTAAAATTGGGTAGACTTGAATATGTTCAAGCATTAAAAGCTGCTAGTTTACGACTTGTTTTAATTTCCATGAATGGAGCCGCAGATGATGATGTTTATAAAATTATCGATAGTGGAAAATATGCAACTTTAAAAGTAAGAGCACTTCGTAATTGTATGGCAGAAAATATGATTATTAATACCGGAACTATTATTGCAAAAGGTGTTAATGAACATACAATAGATGATCAAATCAATTTGTTTTTTAGTATAATGGAAGAAACAAACTATAAACCAAAAGTTAAACCTATATTACGTTTTAAAAGTGTAGGTCAAATAGGCCGTAATATGGGAAAAGATCATTCATATACTATTGAAGAATTGGTAGAAAAATTTAAACAAAAATTTGATATTAAAAAAACTAACCAACCAATAAAAAATAGTGGATCTAGTATTGTATATGAATATAAAAATATATTGATCAGATTTATAGATTGGAAAGTGGACGAAGACGGTGTAGTTGATTCTGAAAATGAATACCGAGGTCGAATAACTAAAGATTGGAAATGTGCTCCATTTTTTGAGGATGTAAAATTAAATGAATATGGTTATTGAAGACATTGTCAACAATCCGGATCCATTAATATTAAACATTATAGAAAAAGAACTACAATCATTATCGGACCAAAAACTATATAATATTAAAAATTATAAAACATTGTTAGATGAAGTTTCAGAATATGATTGTTTTCATGTTCTAATAGAACAAAATACCCTTATTGCATTTAGTGGATTATATAGTAAACGATGGGGAAATATAGGTAGAGCATTACAACGTACATATAAAAATCCAATGTATAGACGTAAAGGTTTAGGATATAATTCTAGTACAGATAATATGCAACACTTATGGAGTGATATTTTTACTCCCTTACAAATTTCATTTGCTAAACAAATTGAATTAGATGCTATATTTGTTACTACAGAATTTCCTCGACGCTGGAAAAGTTTAAACCGATTTACTGAAAGACTTAATGGTACATTTACACTACTTCCAGATATGTATTTTGTATGTAATAAACATAACAAACAAGGAAAGTATATTGGATCACATCTAGAAAAAACTTGTTGGCAAAATGTAACATTATGCACATTAAATAATAATTATACATTTGATTTAGATAGTATGACACATGAAGAATGGAAAGAACATTTTGAAAATTGAATCACCATATATAAACATTGATAAATTTAATGTTGATTGGTGTTTAGATCAATGTTATCAAATTATTAATACTTGTCCTATATTTGAAAAGGCTAATAATAGTGGTAAGTTTTTTCGTAACTATCATACGTATAGATTTTATACTGATTCAGAACTTCCTATCGTTAAAAAATTTGTCGAAACATTAGATAATTTTTCAGAAACATTTTGTGCAACATATCCTGATAAAGAATATTATTTAGGATATGTTTATCTTGCCCATACCATTGATAGTAGTGAAAAGGTTTGTGTATGGCATAAAGATAAAACATATTTTGATGGCCAGTTTCATATTACAATAAAAGGAAATGCTAGAGTAAAAATACAAGACGAAGGTATAGAATCTTATATCTACGCCGACAATGGCACAGTATGGTATCTTAACGGTAGTAAATATTTACATACCATAGAGCCGTCTACAGGAGAAAGATTTGAACTTTTAGCACCCAATGCTTTACGAAAACGAGGATTAGATTTGTGGAAAAATGCCGCAAGTGATACTCCAGAACGATGGATAGATCCACAAGACCCTGATATAGTTGCAAATAGAAAACGCACCCATTCAGAACATACATACACAATGGACAAATGGAGCGGTAGAGAAAAAAATACAGATGGCACATGGCGTATGGCAAAAGCAGAGTTTCCAGAATGAAAAATAGTAAACCAATTAGTTTAGATAGTCTATTGAATTATTCAGATGAAATGTTTAATGAAGTTGCTATCGAAATTAACAAAGTAATTCGAAAAGTAAAGCCTGTTTATGTTGGTAAAAATTCAGAAGGACAACTCGACCTTGTTGATGAAAAAAACAAAGAATGGAATGCATGGGTATTAGTAGATGACACAGTATATGGTGATGTAGATTATTATAAGCCGCGCAGTTGGAATGCAATGGCTTTACGTTTATTTCCCAAACTAGTTAAGTTTATAAACAATCTTCCTATAGAGGGATTAGGTAGAGCAATTATAATGTCCATTGATGCTAACAAAGAAGTTACAACACATATTGATAATCAGTTTATTAGTGAACAAGAAGTTCCTGATTATGATAGATTATTAAACATTAGTTTTGGAAACAAGAAACGTTTATATATGTACAATCCCGATACTAATACAAAAGAATATTTTGAAGGTAAAATTAATTGGATTGATGTAAGTGATTATCACGGAGTCGATTCTTCTATAGATTTTACATACTCTGTAAGGGTTGATGCAAAACTTAATAAAGATTTTAGACAACTTGTTAAAAATAAATACGGTATTTAAAAATGCATGGTATACTTTTTACAGATTCTGCATCTATTAGAGCCATTGGGGCATATAGGATTCGTACGGAGTTAT
>Ga0310124_10000031_pt1 | contig 85599 bp, 66 predicted proteins | sample CB11b_AW_Bot5_MG_FD_203507 | JGI IMG/M metagenome (GOLD analysis project Ga0310124, IMG submission 203507) | Marine microbial communities from Western Arctic Ocean, Canada - CB11b_AW_Bot5 | ecosystem: Environmental > Aquatic > Marine > Oceanic | place: Canada: Western Arctic Ocean | collected... | reverse complement strand
CTCAGCAAACGCCATGGTGCCACGTCGGTCAGCGACTATCAGTTCCGTGGGTATTTGCCAGATGCAATGGTGAATTTTTTATCGCTACTCGGTTGGTCGCCTGGTGACGACCAAGAAGTATTTACACGAGACGCGCTAGTGAAGACTTTTAGTCTCGAAGGAATTAATAGTGGGAAGGCGATCTTTGATCATGACAAGCTAGCATGGCTGAATGGTCAACACATTGGCTTGATGCCTGCGGAGGCAATCATTAACCACATTGAGTCTTTCCTTAGAAAGGCCGGTGTTTGGCATGACTCCTATGCCACAGCCGGAAATAAGCGTGCTTGGTTGGGTTGCGTAGTTGATTTATTAAAGGCGCGCGTGCGCTCTTTGGAAGACTTTGTCGAGTACGGGCAGCCGTTTTTTGCAGATACTGTAACCTACGATCCCGAGGCAGTGACAAAACGACTATCGGTTTCTGGTCTCAGAGAGTACGTGGCTGCTTTAAAGGATGCTTACACTCAGCTTGATCAATTTGATTCGGATTCTCTAGAAAAAACCCTTCGTGACGTTGCTGAGGCGCAGAACATCAAAGCTGGAATCCTGATACACGCAACCCGTATTGCTGTATCGGGTCGCATGGTTGGTCCGGGGTTATTCGAAATGATTAAACTAATCGGTCGCGAACGCACCTGTGACCGCCTTGACGAACTTCGCAAGTTCTTAGCTGACTAGAGGCTGGTAGTTGCAGAATCCACAATCTGCTGTTTGATCAGTGACTACTGCGCTGCTAACTCTTCCCGAATGATTTGATCGAAAATTTCAAATGGTTGCGCACCTGAAATTAGACGGCCATTAATAAAAATTGCTGGCGTTGACGAGACACCGTAACTGTTACCCTCAGCCATATCCTGTTGGACCAATGGTGCCGCCTCTCCACTGTCTAGGCACGCGTTGAAGGTCTCTTCGTCTAGATCGTGCTGGACGGCGTATTGCTTAAGGTCATCGACGGCAAGCGCACTCTGATGAGCAAACAGGGTGTCATGATATTCCCAAAATTTACCTTGCATCCTAGCGCATTGAGCAGCTTCAGCCGCCTTGAAAGCTTGCTGGTGTGTGGGTAGTGGATAATCCTTGAATACGAACCGCACTTGGTCGCCAAACGTCGCCGAAACTTGTTCAAGAACTGGACCGACTCGGCTGCAGAACGGGCATTGGAAGTCTGAAAATTCGACAATTTCTACAGGTGCCCTCGTCGAACCCTTAACGGGATCGCTATCGGCAACGGAAACTTGCTGTCTCGGGGGATCAAGCATCGTGCTTATGGATAAATTCAACCGCGCGGTTATGTCTTTGACGAGCGCTCCCCGTGTTTCCACTTGTCTTCGTTGCAGTAGAAAATTTCGAATTGGCTCACGCATTTCGTCCAGCGAACGACTCTGCATCTGACTTTGCAGCTGCGTGTATGTTGAGGCGATTTGCTGATCGGTGATTGGTTGCATAAGGTTAGACATTTCTTGTTGCAGTAGAGTGTCCACCGACATGCCACGGTCCGTTGCTTCGATCTCCAGCACTCGATCGCCAATTTCTAATTCTAGAAACTGCTGCAGCGAGTCATAGCGTTCTTGAGAAAGTCGCATAAAGGACCCAACATCGAGTTCTCGCCATTTTCGTTCAACGTCCTCCAGGGTGATGTCGTGTTCGCCAACACGAGCGACCACCTCGCTTTGCTGCCCCGACATTTGATGCCGTGCTAAGGGAATCGACAAGCCTATTAGCACCAAACAGGACCAAAACACTTTGTAATTCACGGTCACCTTTCTCGCGGACGTTTTTTAATCAGCGTCTTGCATCGGTCAAACTGTGCTCGCCGGACAGACTACCACCAGTCCATTGAAAGTATATCTGGACAGCATATCGAGCGTTTAAAGGATTCGCAAATTACCTTGCTGAACTTAAAGGTACGTCCTTGCCCACCCCGATGCCGCTCTCTATAATTGAAGGTTCTGGGCTTGGCCTTTAGTCAATGCTGGGAGGTCGTTCAATGGTAGGACACGCGGCTCTGAACCGTGCAATCGGGGTTCGAATCCCTGCCTCCCAGCCATATTCTGTTTTGTCGCCTCACCATGCCAGCGCGTGATGCAGGAAAACCCTCAAAATACACTAAGCAAGTGGAACATCGCGATCGTATTACATTCTTTAGAAGAAACGCACTGAGTAAGTAACTTTCACACCTCGTCCAATCTCGGCTGCGAGATCTTTAATGAAAGATGTGTGATGTCGATAGCGTTCATTCGTTAGGTTATACCCGGACACGCTCAGCACGTGGGCTAGGTGTTGCCTTGGCCATACATACGCGGCTTTAAGGTTGATGAGTGAGTAACCATCCGTTGTCGTTTCATTCGTGGAAACCCGCTTCTGTTTAGCAGCGACGATCCACTCGGGGGTAACCGTTGCATTTCGATAGGGAAGATCGAAACTCAACTGTCCGCGCATTGGAGGGATCCGGGGTAGCGGCTGATTCGTCCGAGTCAATTCTGCATTCACAAGTCCGATGCCCAAGTTGGCCCACACCCGAGTTCCCAACCGGACGTTTGCCTCAGCATCAAGACCGACAAACCGACTGTCAGCTTGAAGGAACTTCGCGACTCGAAGTTGGTCCTTCATCTGGGTTGTAGTGGATGCATACACAAAATTGTCGATATCGTACGCGTAAAGATTTAAATTACCTCGGAGTCGTGCTGACTGATGCCGGAGGCTTAGATCGAGCCCCAAGGTGGTTTCAGTGTGGAGGTCCGGGTTGCCGACCTCGAAGGCTTGATTCCCTACATGCGGACCGAAGTTGTAGAGTTCCTCAAGTGCTGGAGCCCTAACTGAACGGGTGAGATTGGTGATGAAAGCACTGCCAGTGCCCAGTTCTGTGCGTACACCAACGGATGCCGATGCCCCCATGAAATGACGGTTCCGCACGACGGGCGCTGTGAGGTGAACAGAGCTATCATCGTCGTCATGGTCGTCATGATCACTAGTCTTACGTTGGCCGACGGTATAGCCATTACGTTCGACCCGCCCACCAAATTGAAGGCGGTGTCGTCCGAAGCTGAGTTCTTCATACAGAAACGCTGCAAATGCTGTTTGGTCGGTGGCTGGAGCCAGGGCTTCTTCTCCTGTTGCCGTATAGTTACGCACTTGGGCCCACACGCCCGCTTTGCCGCTCAACCTGTCCGTTTGTCGCTGATCCATTTCCGCCCGCACGATATACATCCGATTGTTAAATGTAGTCCCGACTTTCTCCACCTCCTCGTCGATCTCTAACTCGTCGTGGTGCCAGTCGATTGCCTTGATTACCACGTGGAAGGAGTCAGCAAAACCATTATCGAGGTTGCGTAGGCCGATATCGATACGACCAGCACGTCGTTGCGAGGCAAAGTCAATCTGCGTCTCGTCGTTGACATTCCTTTTGTGATCCTGGTCATCATGCCCATGGAATTTACCAGCAAACGGGAGACCATAGCGGCTATTCTCAATGGTTACTCCACCACTCGTAAATAAATGATTCCCAAAGTAACCAATGCCAGCGCGACCCGTTGCAAGTCTGGTGCTTGAATTCTTAACAGTGCCGTCCGGTGTGTTGTAGTCTTTCGTGCGCCTCGTGCCACTTCCGGCCCAGAACCGAAGTTGATCTTGGGTGTGTGAAATGTTGGCGGCGGTGCCAAGCTGTTGGTTGGCGGTGCCACCACTGACGCTCCACTGACCGCGTGTGTGATCAGTCAGTGAATCACGATAACTCTCGTGCGGTGTGATTGTGTTGATGACGCCTCCGACAGCGTTGGATCCATACAGCAGCGTGGCAGGCCCACGTACAATCTCGATGCGGTCGAGCCCACTAGGATCGATTGTAACGCCATGTTCACCAGATTGGCTGGAGAGGTCACCAGTGCGAACTCCGTCTTCCATTATGAGTACACGGTCGCCATCAAACCCGCGAATGATTGGTCGGCTCGAACCCGGTCCAAAACTCCGTTTCCAAACCCCAGGCTGATTCTCAAGCGCTTCTCCTAATGTGCCCGTCCCATCAGTTACAAGATCGAACGAATCGACCGTGGTAATGGCGTTAAAAGCATCAAAGGTTGTCGTATGGTCACCAATTGTGGCGGTGACCGTCACCTCTTCATGAATCGGCGAGAGGTCGAGTTCAAATTGCACTTCCGTCGTCTTTCCAGCCGTAACTAGGATGGTTTGACGTTCAGCGCTGAGATGTTCTCGCTGTGACAGGATTTCATAAGTGCCTGGAGGTATGTTCTCGATAATGAACTCGCCAGTCATGTCTGTCAGGGTTAGTTGGCTCGCCTCGACGACCAAGACAACTGCGCCGTGAATCGGTTCACCGGTTTCGACCAGTGTGACGGTACCGTGCACCGTACCTGTGTCTTGTGCCCAGAGAGGTATCCAGGTCAAGCCCACCAGAGATCCGCAAAGTAACAGTTTGTTCATCAATCTAATACTTCCACAACATAAAGGGTGTCCGAACGTCTCAAGATTACTGATCTCCATAGCGTCCAAACACGATATGTACAACTCAAATACTAAAATCTGTGGAAACGTTAGGCTGGTGGTCCGCGAGTTGGGTCTTGGTTACCGCTATAAGTATTATGTGAATCGTCTATGTGGGTAATTGTGTCTGCCTCAGACCAAACCGTTGTGCCGAGCGAGGTCGAGTTGGCCAGCGCGGTCACAGGCTGGTGCCGTAATTGGCAGATTACACAATCTTGCTGATTTCCATCGTGGTGACTGGTGTGTGTCAACCCTACAAAAGCAATTGCGGTGAGCACCGCAATTGCTAAGATAGCAGTGGTTTTACGTGATACGTTTACAGGCTTACTTTGACTAGCAGTCATCAACATTATCAAATATCAAGTTCTACACTTTGTTGTCAAGGTGTAATCAAAATATGACATCCATACATGACCGGCTTTACTCGGGTCCACAGTCAACATACGATGTCGACGGGTAGTGTCACATTGTTGTCCGAGGGTCTTTAGCTGTTTGCAGAACGGAGTTCTAGCATTATGCGTGCTGTCGTCGTCCACGAATTTGGACCTGTTGACTCACACCGTATTGAGGAGATTGCTGCACCTAGGCCGCAACCGGGCGAAGTCGTCATTGATGTTCATGCTATCGGTGTTAATTTTCCAGACACCTTAATGGTGCAAGGACTCTACCAGAAAAAACCCGCTCGTCCTTTCACGCCTGGTCGTGATGCGGCGGGTGTCATTTCCGCGGTTGGTGATGGCGTGTCTCGTTTTAAGCCTGGCGATCGAGTTACTGCACTCGTCACTTACGGCGCCTATGCCGAACAGTGTATTGCTCCTGAAAGTCGTTGTTTTCTGCTGCCTAAGGGTATGGATTTCGTGACGGCCGCTGGTATGACGACGTCCTATCTCACCGCTTGGGTCGGACTCATGGTCCGTGGTCAGTATCAGACTGGAGAGAAGGTGCTAGTGCTTGGGGCAGCGGGTGGTGTCGGACTTGCGGCGGTACAGATTGCCAAAGCGAAAGACGCCTTTGTGATTGGGGGCGATCTCACTGAGGAGAAGCGACAACTTGCCACGACTAATGGCGCGGTTGCCGCGGTTGATTTGTCGGCAGGTGAGATTCGAGAATCTCTACGCCAACAAGTCTTTGCGGTTACTGGCGGTCAGGGTGTCGACATCGTGATGGACCCCATCGGCGGTGATATTTTTGATGCTGCCATTCGAACTTTGGCTTTCGCGGGTCGGATCATTTGTATTGGGTTCGTTGCTGGAATTCCGACCGCTAGACCGAATTATTTTACGGTCAAGAATTTAACGCTTGCGGGACTTGCGACGGACCACTATTTTGATCACCGCCCTGAACTCATCCAGCAAGCAGTGACCGACATCTTCAAGATGCATGCCGCCCAGGAGATTGCGCCGGCGATCATGAAGACTTATTCATTAGAGTCATTTCAGACAGCGCTCGATTTGTTCGCTAAGAAAAAGAGCATCGGCAAGATCGTACTGACTACCAGTCGTAGCTGATGCCTGGGATGCAAAGAAGTCGATTATGACAACGAAGCGAATTATCCAGTTTTCGGTCGTGTTCATAATGCTGGGCATGATGGAGACCTCGACGGCGTTCATACAAGAGCAACAGCCGATGTATAACACGGCAAAGCAGAAACTGATGGAAGGCAAATCGATTATTGGTGGGACGGTATACACGTCGGACCCGAACATTTATTGTGCCATGGCCAATGCCGGGTTTGACTTCACGTGGATTGAAATGCAGCACAGCCCGTTAACACACTCTGATGTAGCGAGGATGATTCGAGCCTGCAAGGGGGCTACGGCCGTGCCTTTTGTACGAGTGCCGGCTGCAACACCGGGTGATATTCAAAAAGCAACGGACAATGGTGCGCTCGGTATCATCCTTCCAATGGTTGAGTCGGTTGAAGAAGCTAAAGCGGCAGTTAGGTATGCAAAGTATCCCCCCGAAGGCAGGCGTAGCCAAGGTGGCGGTCAATACGGCGTGCTCTGGGGATCAGACTATCGTGCGACTGCCAATGAGAATATCGTAGTCGTCGCGATGCTCGAATCACCAGATGCTGTGGCAATCGCTGGTGACATTGCTGCCGTTCCCGGTGTCGATGTTGTATTTGCTGCTAGTGGGGATCTAGGCAGTTTCAGTGGTTATTCGAGGGACGACCCGCGTTATGAATCTTTGATTACCGCGATCCATGATGCGACGGTGAAGCATGGGAAGAAACTCGGTGGACCATTGCAGTGGTATGATCGCCCGGGTTTTAACTTCTTCCAGGCCTCGAGCGAGTCCGGTCTTATCGGATTAGGCGCGGAGGCTCTATTAAAAACTTTCAAGGGCGATTACGAGTACTGAAAGGCCAAATGAGGTCTCGTGATCGTTGCAGCAGAAAGAAGCCGAGCGTCTCACATAATGACAAAGGATTTTACTAAATGTCGAAACAGGCAATCGGCACCGTAGCAGCTCTTGCACTGGCCAGCGTCATTCAACTGCAACCGAGTATTGGTCAACTTGCACCGATCGGCCAGTCTGCCTTGGCAATCATTGCGTTTGCGGTAGTGCTCTGGGTCACGGATGTTTTGAATGTTGGGATCACGGCGATACTAGCGCTAGGGCTTCTCATTATTGCAGGAGTGCCTTCTGGTGTCGCCTTGGGTGGTTTCGCTGGAGGACCATTCTGGATTCTTGTGTGTGTTCTGTTCTTCGGAACTGCCATGGATAAGACCGGATTGGCTCGACGGATTTCTTACCGAATTTTGCTCACGTTCCCACCTACTTACGCAGGAATTGTGTTTGCTTTTATGTTGATCGGTTTTGTTTTAACCCTTGGTGTGCCATCTATGACTGTACGTACGGCGATCATGGTCCCCATCGCTTTCGCCTTGGTGCAGGCAGTTGGTCTTCCATTGCCTGGTCGAGGTGCATCGCTCATCGTACTCACTTCGTTTGAAATGGCTGTGTTACCTGGATGCGCGATCCTAACGGGGTCACTGTTCGGACCGTACATTATCGGTTTGTTCCAGACTGCGGAACTACCACTGACATGGTTAGGATACGCTCAGGTGCTTGCGCTGCCGACGTTTCTCTGGTGTACCTTCATCGTCGTTGCGAACTTGGTTGTCATGCGACCACCACCGGCAAGTGGCATGAGTCGTGAGGTCGCCAAGGCTGAACTGCAGCGTCTTGGTGCCATGGGCAGAGCAGAGTTATTAACAGCTCTGGTCGTTGCGACGGCCATCGTATGTTGGGCTGTGCAAGCTTGGCACGGAATACCGGCGGAGGCGATCGGGATGGTAGCGCTTGCCGCACTTTTCGCAACCAGCGTGCTAGGTTCTTCAGATATTGGTACTGGCATCCCGTGGGCACTCGCGATTTTCGTCGGCGGCATGTTAAGTGTCACGACTGTTATGAACACGTATGAGATCAATGCTTGGATGGGCAGTTACATCGTGCCAACTGTTCGACCCTTTGTGGATAACCCCTGGCTTCTGGTGGTTGCTCTCAGTATTGCCGTCGGTGTGATGCGGTTTGTAGATCCGATTGGCTTTATTACGATTGCCGCATTTTTCTTCGCGCTTGTCGGATTTGTCGCCGACCGTGGCATACCACCTCTGGTCTTGATCGGTATCGTGCTGCTACCCGTCCATATTTTCTGGTTTAACTACCAGAATATCTGGTTAGTTATGACTGAAGGCATTTCTCGAAAAATTGCCTATACCGATGCTGACCGATTCAAGTTGGCATCGGTGTTTTTCGGCGTGACTATTGTGACCCTTTGGGTGAGTGTTGCCTATTGGCGTCTAATCGGGGTGCTCTGATAGGGCATAAGACATGCCCTCCTGTGTGATCGTCTTCTTTGTTTAAGAATCAGCTTGTCCCGAGTCAGTTGTACTCGCGCGTAACTCGCGACGCATCAATTTACCAGTTGCGGTTCGCGGCAAAGTTTCAACGAAGACAAGTTCTTTTGGAATTTTAAAGAACGCAATTTTCTCACCCACCGATCTTGTAATTTCTTTGGCCAGTACGTCCGATGCATCGTGGTTTGCCCGTAAAATTACATACGCCTTGATTCGTTGTCCGATCATGTCGTCAGGAACACCAATTACACCAGCTTCAAGTACGGCCGAGTGCTCCATTAAGGCTGATTCGATCTCTCTGGGGGAGATAAGATACGCCCGACTCTTTATGAGATCGTCAGAGCGTGACACGTACCAAAAGTACCCTTCCTTATCTTTATACGCCAGATCTTTGGTGTAGTACCATCCATTTTTCTGGGTCTGACTCCACAGATCTGGCCGGCCGCGATACCCGAGAGTGAGGCCTGGGTCATCTCCCTTGATGACGAGGTGACCAATTTCATCTGTCGCGGCCTCTTTGCCGTCGTCGGTGAGTACCGTAACGATATGACCTGGGAGTGGACGACCTAGAGAGCCAAGTTTTCGAGTTGGATCAGGATTCATAAAAATATGAATCTCCGTCTGTCCTAGACAGTCATAAATTTCGATATTGAGTCGCTCTCGTGCTTCCCGCAGCGTGTCATCGGGGAGTGGCTCTCCGGAACTGAAACTCGCTCGTAACGAATTGAGATTGTATTTTTCAAGCCTGTCACCTAGGGCAAAGAGTCGACGGAATAATGTCGGTACTGCAATGAGGATTGTTGGTCGAATTTTGGCGATGGCGTCGAGGGTAAGCTCAGGATCGAAGCGTCCAGGCGTCATTGCCACAGCTGCGCCACTGTAATACGGGTAAAGAAAATTACAACCAAGGGCGTAAATAAAACTAACTTCAAGTGGGCTAAAACAAATATCCTCAGGCGTCAAACGCATCAGCACGTTACTAATCGGATCGCCTGTCGCAATAATCCAACGATGCGCATGCTCAACGCCCTTGGGTTCTCCAGTGGTCCCAGACGTATAAATAATGAAGGCCGTATCGTCACTGGCTGTGTCAGCGGCTTCTAGCTCTGTTGAGTGACTCCGAACCAGATCGGCAAAACTACGCACACCTGCTGCCGTGTGGTCGTCGAACGTGATGATGTGCTCTACGGATGGACACCGATCCTTAACCTCAAGAATCGGTTCGATAAGCGCGCCTGTTGTCAGGACAGCTTTGGCTCCACTGTTGGTCAGGATGTGCTCTAGCTCCCATACACGAAACAGAGAATTTGTGGGAATGGGCACGCAGCCGATCTTTAACCCTGCAAGAAAGGCCACCAGATACTCGGGACAGTTGTTTGAACGAATCGCAAAACGATCGCCTTGTTCCAACCCAAGTGCGCGCAATGCGTTACCGCACGCGTTCACCCTCTGTTGGAGTTCTCGAAACGTAACTTTCGTGTCACCGAAATAGAGAGCTGTTTGTTCACCCCGTCCTTCGACGACATTCTTGTCGAGTGTAACTCCGGCCATGTTGAGACGTTTTGGAATTGGTGGGTAGTTGCTCATATCGGTCTCAATATTGTCTTACATTCTAGGATCCAAACCCAATCGGTTCCGGTGTTTCCCATAAAATTGCATTGCGGCCATCGCACGTACAGCAGACCGTGGGTCTGAGTACACGGGTAAGTGTAGCGAGTCTAGTTGACGGAGCCAACGTTGTCTGACCTGACCACCTAACATGATCAGGAATAACGGCTTATCGGGATGTGCATCAGTCAGCTTCTTGAAGACCTTTCGCACGTTTGAAAAGTCAGCATTAGGAATTGGGAGTAAAACACATAACAACATATCCACACCAGGGTCGGTGAGGACCGCATCGAGAATCTCAGCGTGAGCTTTTTCTGGTCCACTGCCTAGCGCCATCCAGATATCTGCCGGGTTCTGTACTGGCTGCCATTTTGGCATCAGATTGGCAATTGCCTTCACCGTGGCGGGTGCAAACTTCGCAAGCGTTAGTCCTGTTCCACCCATTTCGTCCACAGCCATCACACCCATCGCGCCGCTTAATGTCACAATGGCTGCACGATTACCTCGCGGAACCGGTTGCCAGGCAAAGGCTTTCATAGTACCGATAAACTCCTCAAGCGTTTCGACGTGCACGATGCCGTACTGTTTTAGAGCCGCAGTGACTATCCGATCCGGGGAAGAGAGTGCTCCCGAATGAGATGCGGCCACTCGCGCACCGGCTTCGGTACGACCGGTTTTAAAAACCACAACCGGCTTGTTTTGGTTAGCGCGGTTCGCAGCAGCGAGGAACTCTCGTGGACGCCTGAAAGATTCAAGATGGATGGCGATTACGCGAGATGCAGCATCATTGGCCGCGTACTCAAGAAAATCGACTTCATCAACGTCAATCTTATTTCCAAGACAGATGCTCCTGGAAAAACCGAATCTTTGTGTCGATTGTGCGGCGAGTGCATCCACATATGCACCTGTAAAAATCCCAGTCTGGCTCGCAATGGCAACTGGGCCAGCTGGCCATTTTGGGAATGGTACGAAGCTGCCCACGAGTTTATTCGGAGCACTGACCAGACCAACCGAGTTTGGACCGACTACACGCATGGCACTTTCACGGATGATAGCTGTTAGTGCGTCTTGCGCTTTACTGCCGGCCTTACCGATTTCTCCAAAACCCGCTGTCACGATTGTTACTGCCTTCGCTTTTCGGATCGCGCAGTCTTGCAGCACGGTTTTCACGTGTTCATTAGCAACAACCACAATCACGAGATCGGGTGGCTCTGGAAGATCTCGTACCGACGCATAGCATCGGCAATTAAGAATCTGTTTGGCGCGTGGATTGACAGGGTACACGCGTCCGGAGAATCCCCCATCTAAAATGTTCTTAAGAATAAAATAACCACTCTTGCTCTTACTGGCCGAGGCTCCAACAATGGCAACCGATCGTGGTGCAAACAAAGCTTTCAGTGGTTTAGACAGCGCTTCACGTTTTCTTGAGTGACTAGATTGCCCGATGTGCCTTGACTTCCAGTTTCGGCGATCCGGCGCCTTCCTATCCGAGGGGCTTCGTGTCAGAAGGGCCATCGCGTCTACTGCGACGGCGCCTTGGGCGTTGACCAACATTGGGTTGATATCAAGTTCTTGCAACTGGTCAGGAAACCGTGCAACAAGTGTCGATAAACGCGACAAGGCAGTCACGATGCTGCGTTTATCCACTCGGGGCAATCCACGAAAGCCATTGAGGAGAGGGGCAGACTTAATTTCAGCAACCATACTTTGAGCGTCCTGCCGCGTGATTGGGATAAGACGGCAGACCGTATCATTCAGCGCTTCGACATAGATACCACCCAATCCAAATATGATGACGGGTCCGAACTGGGGGTCCGTGGTGGCGCCAAGTATTACCTCAATTCCCTCAAGTTGTTGTTGTACTAGAATGCCCTCGATCGAGATTCGGCTGCTCCGAGCGCGAACGTCTTTGAGTATTGAGTAGTAGGCATTCCGAACCGCGTTTCGTGAATGTAAATCAAGTCGAACTCCGCCGATATCGGATTTGTGGGGAAGGTCTGGCGAAACCACTTTAAGAACGACGGGGAAGCCGATTTGCCCGGCGACTCGCATAGCGTCGCGGGCGTTAGTTACAAGGTGCTCCTTGGGAATCGAGAACCCCGCCAACTTCAGGATTGCCTTAGTTTCAGGCTCAGTCAGATTCCGGCGACCATTCCGACGAGCGGATGCGAGTAGTGTCTCGATCGATTTAAATTTGATCGAGGTAGCCACCGCCATTTAACCTTTTCGCATTTTTTCTGCCGCGACTTGAACGGACTCTACGATACTTTGATAGCCAGTGCAGCGACAGAGATTGCCTGAGAGTGCGACTCGGATCTCATCCTCAGTGTAGTCTTGCCCGTGTTCGAGTAGGTCACAAGCAGTCATTAAGAATCCTGGAGTGCAAAAACCACATTGTAAGCCGTATTGTTCTTGGAATGCTTCTTGAAGCGGATGGAGCTTCCCATGCTTAGAGAGCCCTTCCACCGTACGCAACTCCGCACCATTAGCTTGCACGGCGAACATGAGGCACGATCGTACGGCCTCATCATTCATGAGAACTGTACATGACCCGCAGATGCCGTGTTCGCAACCGACATGCGTGCCGGTTAAATGCAGGTCCTCACGGAGAAAGTCGACGAGTAATTTCCTCGGCTGCACGTATTCTTCGCGGGTTTCCCCGTTGACAGTGACAGAGATCGGCATCCGCTTACTCATTTTTCCTGTTGGTCCTTCCGCGAATGGCATCGGGCTACCGCACGTTGGAGAGCACGTGTGGTGAGCGCACCAGCTAGATGTTTGCGATAATCGGCAGTCGCGTGGACATCCGACTCAGGTTCAACTTCAGTTGATACCAAGCGACCAGCTTCGTCCAGCGTTGTTTGTGTGAGCGACTTGCCAACAAGAAACAATTCAGCCTGGGTGGCTCGTATCGGTGTGGGGGCTGTACCCGTTATGGCTAAACGAGCATCCGTGCAACGGTCATTATTGTCCGTGACTATCACTGCAGCTACACCAGCGACAGCGAAGTCACCGTGGCGGCGTGTGAATTCCTCGAACGCCCACCCGGCATCGGATGGAAGTCTCGGTATAATGACCTCGTCGCAGATCTCAACAGGTTCGATTACCGTCGTGAAGAACGTGACAAACAAATCTCTCCAACTAATGGTTCGTTGCCCGTTGGGGCCTATCAAGCGAACTTCGCCATCTAGTGCTGCGAGTATGGCTGGCAGCTCGGCTGTCGGATCGGCATGGATGATGCTGCCGCCGACCGTTCCTCGCGTCCGGATCGCGGTGTGACCAATTAGTTGAACACCTTCAAGCAATAACCCGTTGCACTGCTGTACTAAAGTTGAAGTTTCAAGATCCCGATGTCGGGTTATCGCGCCGATATGAAGGCGGTCATCTTTCTCATGGATGTATGCTAGATCCTTAATTTGATTGATGTCGACCAAGCACGTCGGACGTACCAGGCGGAAGTTCATCATCGGCACAAGACTTTGCCCACCGGCGAGAATTTTGGCATCTTCGCCGTGTTCTTCAAGTAGCGCCACAGCCTCGTTAACTGTGGTTGGCGCAAAGTAGTCAAAAGAGACTGGTTTCATGCCGTGGTTTCCGGTTTCAACGATTGTTCAATATTGGCCAGTAATTCTCGCGTCAGTTGTTTGGCGATCCCGCTCACAAAGCGCTGTCCGACTGATGCAATTAATCCACCCACTTGGACGTCAGCATCGATGACTAGACGGGTAGCATTGCCATCTTCTACCTGCAGTTTCATGAGGGCCTTACCGCGCACGAAACCCGGTGCAGCATTCCCCTCTACAGCTAGGGTGTACTGCGACGGTTCTTGTTTTTCAGTGACCTGGACGGTGCCTTTATAGGTCCCTTTAATGGCCCCAACGCCAATCTTCATTGTGGCAGCGAAACGATCGGGCCCAATTTCTTCAAGCTTGTCGCATCCAGGAATCCAGTCAGCCATACGTGTCTGGTCGTGCAGTACCTGCCACAGGACGTCACGCGACACTTGAAACACATGCTCTGCTTGCAGTTTCATGTAGTCTGTCCTCTTGCTGATTGCAGCAACTCCCAGCACCGGTTCGGTGTCAGAGGTAACTCAGTAACGTTGACGCCCAGTGGTGAGAGGGCATCGGCAACCGCGTTCGCAACACACGCCGGTGCGGTCTCAGAGCTGCTTTCACCTGCACCCTTCGATCCTAAGGTTGTAAAAGGCGATGGTGACTCGATGTGTGCGATGTCTATTTTCGGCGCCTCAGTTGCAAATGGACACTCATAATCGACCAAAGTAGCGGTGAGACACTGACCCTCGTCGTCGTATATCTGTTGCTCGAACAGGGCACCCGCGATGCCATGCATCGCTCCGCCATAAATCTGTCCTTCCAGGATCTTGGGGTGGATGATTGTGCCTGCATCGTGAACTGATGCGTACTTTAAGATCTTAACCTTACCGGTATCCGGGTCAATTTCTACGGCCATTAGGTCCGCCATGAACCCGTAAGTGTTGGAGGAATTCACACGATCCTTCTGATCGGGCGCATGTGCCAGAGGAAAACTAAACGTCTCGGTTACGTTTAATCCGACTTCCATGCCTTCTGGGAGGTCATTCGGATTCCAATGCGCGGTGCCTGCTACGTGTGACAACTTAATTGACTGAGTCGGTGTTTCACGTCCGTAAAACCGGCGGTCCTCAAAAACTACGTCTTCAACGTTGACTTTGAGTAAATGGGCTGCAATGCGAAATATTTTTCCTCGCAAGGTCTTGGCAGCGTTTGCTACTGCGCTAGTCCCGACCGATGCGAACCGGCTTGAGTAGGTACCAGATGAGATACTCCAAATACTTTTTGCCGTATCAAATTCATCGATTACGGTCACATCGTCCGGTGAGAGTTCGAGTTCTTCAGCGACGATCTGCGCGACAATCGTTTCATGTCCCTGTCCTTGTGGCGTCGAGGAAAGCCCTACCGTGACTTGGCCCAATGGATCAATTTTAATCGTGGCGGTCTCAGCAGCACCTGACTTTGGTAAGTAGTCTGGATGTTGCCGCACTTCGGCATCGAGAGCTACTGTCAAGTAGCCCATGTTTGACACTGAAGGATCAACTCCAGTTGCAATGCCGATACCAAACAAACGCCCATCAGTCCGCGCAGTTTTCTGTTGTTTGCGCATCGCTTCATAATCGAAAGTTTTCAGGGCAAGCTGGAATGCCTTCGGATAATCGCCACTGTCGTATATCCCACCGGTGGGTGTTGTGTAGGGGAATTCGTCCGGCTGGATAAAATTCCGCAGTCGAACCTCAGCTGGATCGAGTTTTAATTTTTCTGCAACTTTATCCATCAATCGTTCTTGCTCGAAGTAGAGGTGGGCGCATCCATATGCACGGTTCGGCCCGGTCGGACACTTATTGGTCACAACCACGTTCGCATCAATCTGGAGGTTCTTAACTCGGTACGGGCCGACTACGTTGCCGATAGGCCTGAAGGTTGTGGCTGGTTCGGGCGTGCGAAGATAAGCGCCTACGTTATCGTAGAGTTTGGTTCGAAACCCGAGAACCATTCCGTTTTTTGTCACCGCGACTTCGCGGTAACTGACTCGATCGGTTTGCACTGAACTTGCGAGCAGGTGTTCGCGACGATCCTCAATCCATTTTACAGGCACATCAACCTGCATGGACAGTAACCCCAGCAGCGTCAGATAGGGGTAGATACTTGTCTTAATGCCGAAGCTACCGCCAATGTCTGGTGGCACGATGAATCGAAGCTTATTTTCAGCAATGTTTAGGGCCCGTGCCGTGATTGGGTGCATGATGAACGGTCCCATAAAGTTTGACCACAAGGTAAGCCCACCTCCGAAGTGGTCATAGCTGCTGATGATAGCGAATGTTTCAAGTGGCATCGACGTATAGCGCGGGAAAACTAGACGTTCACGCAATACAAAATCCGCCTGGTCGAATGCCGCGTCGACGTCGCCGTAACTCAGCACGCGATGACATGCAATGTTATTAGGAACTTCCTCGTGCAAAATCGGCGCGGCAGACTCGACGGCTTTCTCCGGGTCAACGATAGCGGGGAGTGTCTCGTACTCGACATCGATCAAATCCAGGGCATCCTCGGCAAGGTAGCGATCTCGAGCGACGATGGCTGCGACCGGTTCTCCAACGAAGCGGACTTTATCCGTTGCCATGCAGTAGTACTGCATTGGTGAGGTTGCAACGACCGAGAAAGGTCGCGTCCGTTCTAGGACATCGGCACCAGTGATGCTCCCGATGACCCCTTTCAGGTTTAACGCCCGGCTTAAATCGATCTTCGAAATTCGAGCGTGTGCATGGGGACTCCTCAGGATCGCTGCATGGTGAACATTGGGAATATTGAGGTCATCGACGAAGGTTCCGCGACCCGTTAAGAGCCGTGCATCTTCATGACGTGGAATACTTTTCCCAATCCATTTGTAATCTGTGCGACCTGGTATTTGTTCGCCGGATTTTTTCGACATTATTCGCTGCTTTTTTTGGCGCTTCTCGTCATTTTAAACATGGTCAAGTTCATGCTGCTGTATCCAAGAGTACCATACTGTATAAGAGTGAAGGAACGCGGTACGATTCATTAAGGTTGAGGTATTATTTCTTAAGTCTATAACTATTGTGCAGCCTAACCTGAGGATGAATATGCGCATCGATCTCAATTGCGACATGGGTGAATCGTTTGGAGCCTATACGATAGGTAACGACGAAGCCGTCATGAAGAGTATTACATCGGCGAATATAGCCTGCGGATTTCACGCTGGCGATCCGTCGGTGATCCGAAAAACCATCCGGCTGGCACTCGCGTCTAACGTCGCGATTGGCGCACACCCAGGGTTTCCAGATCTGGTCGGGTTTGGACGGCGTGAGATGAAGGCAACGCCAGCCCAGGTCGAAGACTTTGTTATTTATCAGGTTAGCGCCGTCGCTGGTGTTGCCGTGGCTGAAGGGGCTCAACTGCAGCATGTCAAACCTCATGGCGCGCTTTACAATCTGGCTGCTCGAGACGCTACCATCGCTGCGGCTATTGCTCGTGGTGTCGCCGCCGTCGACCGGTCATTGATCCTCTTTGGATTGGTCGGGTCAGAAATTCTTACTGCTGGTCGTCAAGTGGGTCTGCGTGTTGCGGCCGAAGCTTTTGCCGACCGTGCCTACGAACCCAACGGTTCTTTAGCCTCTCGTCAAAAGGCTAATTCTGTCATTCATGATCCCGATCTGGTCGTGTCGCGCGTGTTGCAGATGGTTATCGACGGAACTGTTGAAGCCATTGACGGTTCAACCGTTACACTTTCTGCCGAAACTATTTGCGTTCATGGGGACACCCCGGGAGCTGAAAAACTCACGGAAAAACTGAAAGCTGGCTTTGAGATGAAGGGCGTGGAGCTCCAGGCGATAGGTCAATAACGAACACATGCTTCATACGTAACTAGGATGACCAAGATGCATTCTAATGTGCTGAAGTCCGATGTGATTGTGGTGGGTGGTGGTGGGGCAGGCATGCGCGCCGCTATCGCTGCGGCTGAAGCTGGCGCTACGGTCACGTTGTTAACGAAAGGGCAAGCTGCCCGTAGTGGTGCGACAACGATGGCCTGTCCGTCCTACCAGGCTGCGTTCGCTATGGAAGATGAGCGGGATAGTGTGGACATCGCCTTTGAAGATACATGCTACGAAGGACGTTATCTTGGTGACGAAAACTTGATTAAGGCTCTGACTGATGAATCAACCGAACGCGCGATGGACCTTTGCAGTTATGGAATGAAATTCCGCAAGAATGACCGTGGAAACTTCCTTCAAGTAATGCACCCCGGTCATTCGTACGAACGCAATTTAGTTATCTTAGGCGATGGACAGGCAATGGCTGCTGGTCTTCGCCGAGAGGTTCTCAAGCAAGCCAATATTCGGCTCGTGGAAGACGTGGTTGTGACTCGGCTTCTCAAAGACAATGATCGTATGGCGGGACTCGTTGCGTTGGATATGCGAGGAGGTCAACCCGCTGTGTTTACAGCACCTTCTGTAATTCTCGCCACGGGCGGCTATCCAGAACTCTGGCGATGGACGGATACCGAACCTGGGTTAACCGGCGAGGGTGTGCTTTTGGCTTATGAGGCCGGCGCAGATCTGGTTGACCTTGAAATGATGTTGTTTTACCCGACGGGTTTGTGCTGGCCTTCTGAGGTTGAAGGGACTCTCGTGCAGTACGAGGGATTATTGACTGAGCAGTACTGCGATGGCCGAATGCTCAACGGGCTTGGCGTACCGTTTTTGCCGAAAACGAAACGGCTTCCAGTCCGCGATGTCATGATGAAATTGATGTTTAGGGAAGTCGAAGAGGGACGCGGTACACCACATGGTGGCGTGTACATTGATCTCAGTAAATCACCGCGCTCGCCGGATGAGGTCACGGCAATTCTCCATCGGTTGGACTCGCTACCATACAACGAATTGAAAGACCTTGGCATCAACGTATTGGAGCAACCTATCGAGGTGATGCCTGTTACTCACTACACTCTTGGTGGTGCTCGTGTGAATGAATGGGCCGAAACGACCGTGCCAGGCTTGTATGCTGCTGGTGAAGTTGGGGGCAATGTTCACGGAGCTAACCGTACCAGTGGCAACGCGCTTGCGGAAACCCAGGTGTTCGGACAACGGGCAGGTCTCCGGGCTGCACAATATGCGCTTGGCCGACAAAGTCCGGCGATTGATGAGGCGATTGTTAGTGAGGAATCTAAACGCATTTACAGTTTCCGCGAAGAGCGATCTAATGGAATCCGGCCGATTGAGTTTAAGCGAAAAATCAAGGCAGTGATGCACGAGCACGTTCACTACCGTCGCCATGCTGAAGGGCTTACGACAGCCATTGAGACATTGCGAGGTCTTCGAGCAGAAGAGCTGGAATTTGTACACGCGGCTATGGGACCCGCAATCTATAACTATGAATGGGAAGAAGCCTTGGAGGCCCATGCAATGGTGCAACTTGCTGAACTGGTTGCCGCGTCAGCGTTGGCTCGTGAAGAAAGCCGCGGTCATCACTGGCGTACGGACTTTCCTGAAATGCGTTCAGACTGGGAAAAACATACACTGGTGAGGCGAATCGACGAAACCACCTACAATCTGACGGAGATGCCGATTGTTCGTCTCAAAGATCGTCGTAATGAAAGAAGAGCAGCAGACCCGCTGTTACTTGAGGCTGGTGTTCTAGAGGGCTACGGGACACCCTAGCTAAGCTTTATGTCACATATTCTCTGTGCTGAAGTCACTGACCCGGTAGAACTCGGCGATCCTATCATTGCTGATATTTACCGTTTTGATCCATCGGTCGACACTCAAGCAAGGATGGAACGATTCGTTGTTCCTTACCATACGCGCATGAGTGTGTTTACCTTACTACGCGAGATTTATACCCATCAGGATCAGACACTGGCTTTTCGCAATCAACAGTGTGGGCGTGGCATTTGTGGCACCTGTCAGGTGCGACTTCAGGTCAACGGGAGCAAGGAAAAACAGCTCAAGGGGTGTACTATTCCACTTCAGCCTGGCGCCCACGTGATTATTAAGCCTTTTAGGGAAAACAAAGTAATCCGTGATCTGGTCGTAGACTTTTGAATTGTAGGAGATGTAAATAAGACAAGGGATGAAGGTTAATGCTCTACGGGTCTTACCATAGAACGGAAACGATAGAGGAAGCGCTGGGTCATCTTGCAAGCGCCATTGGCAACGAACGTGGCAACCGAGTACGCCTGATTGCTGGTGGTACCGACCTCATGGTTCAGTTGCGTGAACGCCTGACCGAGGCTGATGCGTTGGTAGACGTGAGCAGTATTCCTGCCCTCAAGAAAATCTGGGTGGAATCCCAGCGGTTGCACATTGGTGCTGCCGTAACCTACAGCGAGTTAATTGCGTCCGAGCTGGTCAATCAGCATGCTTATTTGTTGTCAGAAACTAGTCGTCTTATCGGTGGTAAACAAATTCAACACATGGGCACAGTCGGTGGCAATCTCGGCAATGCTTCACCTGCTGGTGACACCTTACCGTGTTTAAGCGCTCTTGAAGCTGAGGTTACATTGACCAGTTTGGACGGCGAGCGGCAGGTGGCCATGTCGGACTTTATGCTGGGAGTGCGTAAGACGGCAGTGAAGCCCCATGAACTCATTACGAAAGTGTCATTCAATATTCTTCCTCAGTATGCCGGAAGCGCCTTTACAAAATTAGGGTTACGGCACAGTCAAGCGATTTCGGTTGTGGATGTTGCGACGGTCCTGTTTATCAATGACGGGCGCATAGCAGATGCACGTGTTGCCATGGGCTCAGTCGCGCCGACAATTGTGCGCGTCACGGCTGCCGAGAATATGCTAAGAGGGGAGGCACCCTCTGACGAATTGTTTAGTCGGGCTGCCGAGATCTCGCGAAAGAGCCTTATGCCGATTAGTGATGTCCGGGGCAGTGCTGCGTACCGGCTCTATGTTGCAAAACCAATGGTGAAGCTGGCTTTAGAAACGGCCTGCGAACGAGCAAACACTAATAAAGCTAACTGAGGACAAGCTTTCAATGACTGATACGAGCGCAAAAGTTGGCCGGAAAGAAGTGCTCATGGAGCTTTGGCTGAATAAACAAGCCGTTTCTCAGGTGGTGACGGCGGGACGCCGCCTGATTGATTTCTTACGAGACGATCTACATTTATTCGGCACCAAGGAAGGTTGTGGTGAAGGTGAATGTGGAAGTTGCACGGTGTTTTTGAATGGCACTGCCGTTCTGGCATGTCTCATACCCATGGAAAAAGCGATTGGCGCGCAGGTGGTGACTATTGAGGGCATTGGGACACCAACCAGCTTGCATCCCGTACAACAAGCGTTGATCGAAGAAGCTGGAGTGCAGTGCGGCATATGTACGCCAGGTATGGTTATGGCCGGCGTTGATTTACTCCAACGCAACCCGGATCCAAACCGGGAAGAGATTATTGAGGGTATTGCCGGTAACTTATGTCGTTGCACTGGGTATCAGAAGATTATCGCAGCGGTGCAGCGTGCCGCTCAGAAAACAACATAACGTTTTAGAATTCGCGAAGAAACCAGCATGGCAAAACCAACAGTTGATACCGACACACGCAAACGAGCGACTGAAGCCGTTAGCGTAGATGAAGATTACGATGTCATTGGTAAGTCGGTCGTTCGTGAAGATGCGGTTTCCAAAGTAACTGGTAAAGCTATTTATGGCGGTGACCTCTACATGCCTGGGATGCTTTATGCAAAGGTGTTATTGAGCACTGAGGCCCACGCTTTGATCAAGCGTATTGACACAAGGGCAGCTGAGCAAATGGACGGCGTACATGTTGTCCTGACCGCGAAGGACATTCCTGGAGAGAACGTTTATGGAATTGCTCTTCCTGATCAGCAGGTGTTGGCAGAAAACAAGGTTCGCTTTTGGGGGGAACCTGTCGCGCTTGTGGCAGCAGAAGATCCTTATATTGCAGAGGAGGCTCTCTCAAAAATTGAGGTTGAGTACGAGCCTATACCTGCTGTCTTTGATCCGATTCTTGCCCTTGAAGCAAATGCGCCTCAGGTGCAACCGAAGGGCAACCTCATTCTCCATACGCGGGTACGTAAAGGTGATTTTGCCCAAGGTTTCTCGGATGCAGATGTCATCGTAGAAGACTTGTTTCACACCCACGGACAAGACCATGCGCCAATTGAACCTGAGTCGGGCATGGCTTGGGTCGATGAAAATGAAACGTTAGTCGTTTTCTCCTCATCACAATACATTTATCGAGATCGACGGCAAGTAGTCCGTGTAATGGGATTACCGGCCAATCGTATTCGGCACATTGCAAGCACCATGGGCGGCGGATTTGGTCGTAAGGACGACGTGACAGTAGAAATATTTGTTGCGTTGTTGGCGTGGGCTACTAAGCGCCCGGTTCGCTTGGCTTATACGCGTCATGAATCCATGCTCACCCAAACTCACCGCCACCCCACAATTGTAAGAGCCCGGGCGGGTGCGACACGAGCCGGTAAACTCACGGCGTTTGAGGGAGTTGCCTATGGAGACTCGGGAGCGTACGCCTCTTTGGGAATTTTTGTCATAAAGAAAATGGCTCTCCACTTGGGCGGTCCTTATCATTGGCCGAACTACAAGGCTGATAGTTTTTCCGCTTATACAAACAATCCCATTAGTGGACCCTTTCGTGGCTTCGGTGTTCTTCAGTGCGCTGTGGTACACGAAAATCTAATTGATCGGTTAGCAGAACAAGTCGGAATGGATCCTCTAGAATTCCGCTTGCACAATTGCCTGCGAGAGGGACTCTCGTTTAGCACTGGACAGATCATGACTGAAGCGGCAGGTTTGCCTGCAACTCTAGAAAGACTGCAGGAGTACATGGTTGAAAAAGAATTACGCTTTGATCGCACTTCACAGGCAATGACATCATGAAGATTCGAGGGATTGGTGTGGGTTCGATGCTCTACGGTCTCGGCTATGGTTTTGCACGGCCAGACTTTGCCAGCGCAGCAGTTGACGTTGCGTTCGATGGCAGCGTAACGCTCAGGAACGGTGCAAGCGAACTAGGCCAAGGCTTGCGGACCATTCTCTGTCAATTTGTTGCAGATGAGTTAGGAGTTCGCTTTAAAGATGTCACGATAGTTTCTGCGGACACGGAGAAAACTCCAGACTCTGGCCCGGTTTCCGCCAGCCGCGCCACTTATGTGCAAGGAAACGCTGTGGTTAAAGCCTGCCAAGACCTCAAGGGTCAACTTGGAGAGATTGCAGCGGAGTTGCTCGCATGTTCTCCGGATCGACTAACCTTTGGCAACGGGCGTGTCTACGATCGTGAAGCGCCGTCCAGAGGACTACCATTTGCGAAACTGGCTTCGGAAACACACGCCCGTGGTAAACGATTTCAAGGGTACGGTTGGCACAAGATTACGACTCCTGATGTAGACACGGCGACATCTCAGGGGGATGCGTATGCTACCTATGCATGGGCCAGTCAGCTTGCCGAAGTCGAAGTAGATACTGAGACCGGTAAAGTGATCGTTCTCCGATTAGCTTCCGCGACTGATGCTGGAAAAGCGATTAACCCTAAAGGCGTGGAAGGACAGATTGAGGGCGGTGCCGTGCAGGGACTCGGGTTTGCGTTGATGGAAGAGATGGTGGTCAAGCAAGGGAAGTTTGTGAATGCTCGTTTGAGTACTTACTTGATACCAACGGCAGCGGATGTTCCCAAGATCGATCCATTAATTGTAGAGGTGTATGATCCAACTGGTCCGCATGGCGCCAAAGGTGTGGCGGAACCAGCAACGATTCCTACGCCTCCTGCTATTTTTAATGCGATTGCCAACGCGATTGGTCAACGGGTTACTCGTACACCTGCTTCTCCTGAACGCATCCTTCAATTATTAGGCAAACTTGATGTTGTGGAAGAGGAACCGAGAACCCTGGAGGATGTTCCCTATCCAAGTCCGTAGCCGAGACAATCGGAAGAGTCTGATCTCGGTTGCTCGCAAATGAGTTTTGTAAAAAATGAAACGAATAGTGGGCTTGACTGTAGCGTTGTTCGCAGCTGTCATTTCAATGACAGCCTGTACCCCCAATTCTGCAGTTGACGAACTCGATTCTAGCGCTGTGGAACCAATCCGATTTGGTGTTATCACACCCCTCACTGGGCCTGTTGCGGATGCCGGATCTTATGTTGTCAGTGGTCTACGTATTGGCGTCGAAAAAATTAATGCGGAAGGCGGTGTTTGTGGACGGCCGCTCGAGCCAATTATTTTGGACGGGAGAAATGATCCGCAGGAATCTGCGAATGCAGCTGAGAATTTGATAACGCGTGAGGAAGTACCGGTCATTATGGGCGCTTGGGGTAGTTCTGCGACACTAGCGGTGATGCCGGTTATGGCACGTCATGGAGTCCCGCTGGTTGTGGAAACTTCTAGTTCGGTGAAGATTACATCTGCGGACACGCCTGGCTTCGAGTGGGTGCACCGCATCAGCCCGACGAGTGAGATGGAAGCGGAGGCCGTCAAACCATACTTGGCCAATGAACTAACCATGAAGAAAGTGGCCATTCTGAGTGTTAACAACGATTGGGGACGCAGTGCAGGTGACACCTTCCGTGAGGTTATCGAATCGCAGGGTGGTCAGATTGTGTTCGAGAACTATATTGACCAGAGCGTCACTGACGTGTTGCCACAGCTAACAGAGATTAATAGTTCAGAGGTGGATGCGATAGTGATGACTACCGGTGCAGCGCAGATTGCTACCATCCTAAAGCAATATGCCGAACTGGGAATGAGCCAACTTGTTCTGACTACTGGAGGGAGTAACTATCCAGTGGCTATTATGCACCTGTCGAGTTCAGAAATTGTTAATGGCACATATCACTTAATGTTCTATGTGCCAGCGGAGCACCATTTAGCTGGCGATCCGGTGCTGTCGGAGTGGTACTACAACGCATACCATGACGCTGGGTACCCTCAAGTGGGCTTGGGCGAATCCTACCGTGGCTTTGACGGTGTGCAGGTCATTGCGAAGGCAATCGAGTTAAATGACTGTAGCCTCGATCAAGCAGGCTTAAACCAAGCACTGACTAGGGTTGAATTTGCTGGTTTGAGTGGTCACATTAAGTTTGATGAGGCTGAAGGGCACCAGAGTCGTCCAAATGTATACCTAGTCCGTGTTGACGATGGTACGCTGACAGCGGTTGCAACTAGCGCGCCGACATTGTAACTACAATTGTATCTTCGTTGGGTGTGATGCCTTGTGCTTGAGGCAGAGCACCATCATGAGGAAATAGTAAGGTCCGGACCTAGGGATGTTAGTGCAAGCGCACCCTCTACCAGAACCAGTTAACATCAAGATGTTGTCACTGTGCAGGATTTGAGGCGCCCCTTAAGATATTCCTGCTACCTATCATGGTCGGCTTCCTACAACATCTTCTCAACGGCCTGTTAATCGGCGGCATCTATGCCCTCATGGGCATTGGTCTCACGCTGATTTTTGGCGTGATGAATGTCGTGAATTTCGCACACGGTCAGTTTTACATGTTAGGTGCGTTTGCGGTGTACACAATTTTTACCCTTGCTGGCGTACCGTACCCGATGGCCCTCATCATTTCGGCCTTACTCGTTGGACTTTTAGCCGCCATCATTGAACGTTTATTACTGAAGCCAATCCGGAACGAGCCCATTGATGTGTCCATGCTCGCTACGATCGGCCTTTCCATTTTCTTGGCGAACATGGTACAGATTATCTGGGATCCTACTCCCAAGGATATAGGCCTGCCGTTTCCTCTTCAGGGTATTCAGGTTGGACCCATCAGTCTTACGCCTATCAGGGTCTTTGTACTGGTGTCGGCGCTTTTGATCATCGTGGCCTCGCATCTTTTTTTGCAACGGACCAGAGTAGGTAAGGCGATTCGTGCGACATTCCAGGATCGAGAGGCTGCGGCCTTGATGGGCGTCAATATCGATTTTATTTACACGTTTACATTTAGCTGGGGTGCGGGCATCGCAGCACTTGCCGGCGGTCTACTTGCACCAATCTTTCAAGTCTTTCCAACGATGGGGGCCATTGTCACTGCCAAATCGTTTGCAGTGGTGATTGTTGGCGGCTTGGGAAGTTTTCCCGGCGCTATTTTGGCTGGCTTACTCTTGGGGGTAGCTGAGAGTCTAGGAGCAGCGTATATCTCGTCGGGATATCGTGATGCCATTGCATTCATCCTCATCATTGTCGTGCTTCTTGTCAGACCCACTGGTCTCCTTGGAAAAGAGGGACGAGTCGGATGATACGACCAAAGGAACAGGTAACAAGACCAATTCAGTATTCAATGCTGGTCGTGCTTGCAGCAGCATTGATAGCGCCGCAGGTTGTTGACGATCAGTTCGTTGTTCGACTAGCAATCCAGGCAGGTGTGTTCATCTTGCTTGCCTCCGCTCACAATCTTTTGATGAAAGTTGGCCTGTTATCGCTTGGTCCTGTCGCCTTCTATGGTCTGGGAGCCTACGTTTCAGCGATTCTTACCACGCGATACGAAGTTTCGTTTCTACCTGCATTTTTGGCTGCTGGTATAGCGGCGACGGTTGCCGGGTGGATTATCGGTCGGTTGACATTGAGACTGCGAACCGCTTATTTCGTTTTGGTCACTCTTGGGTTCGCTGAATGTTTCCGGCTCGTAGCTCTCAACTGGATCGAAGTAACAAATGGCCCAATGGGTATCGCTGCAATCCCTCCGCCGGCTCCTTGGTTCACGGGATACCTCCCTTACTACTATTTCATTTTACTGCTCGTTGCGCTGGTACTCTTCGGCCTGTACTGCATAGAGCACAGTACGATCGGGCGAGGTATGCTCGCTCTTCGAGAGAACGAAATGTTAGCCCAGTCTGTTGGTATTTCCAGCTTTCGGTACATGATGCTCGCGGCTTTGCTTAGCTCGTTCATTATGGGTTTAGCGGGAAGCTTCTATGCGCACTTCTTCCAATTTCTTGGCCCAGAGATCTTAGTATTTGATTTAACCATCACGATTGTAGTGATGGTCATTGCTGGTGGACGTGCAACCTTGGCAGGACCAGTGCTTGGCGCGATTCTTTTTACTGTCCTGCCTGAACTCTTGCGCACCGCCCAAGAGTGGCGCATGGCAATTTTCGGCTTGCTGCTCATGATCATCATGTTATTCATGCCAGACGGCATCTTTCCGACGTTGCATCGGCTGGCGCTGCGTTTAATCAGGGATCGCCTGCAGCGAAGATCGCAAACAGACGCTATCTCGACCCTAGACTCAGAGTTACAGGTTCTGACGGAGAGGAAACTGACTCTGAATAATGAATTACACAAAGCCCTTTCAGGTACTTTTGTCACAGATGGTTCTCATCTGTCTCGTTCCAATCATGTCGGTTCTAGGGTGAGACTTCGTGATCGTTCAGAATCTTTATTAGTCTCCAAAGATCTGTGCGTCTATTTTGGTGGCGTTCATGCTGTGGAGCGTGTTGATCTGGAGGTGAAGGCTGGTGAAGTCCTTGCCATTATCGGGCCAAATGGGGCGGGCAAGACAACGATGCTAAATGCAATCACCGGTTTTGGGCCTATTACGTCTGGCAAGATCTGGTATCAAGACAAGATTCTTAATAAGCTCCAGCCGGATGAACTGGCGCGTCAGGGGATCGTGCGCACCTTTCAACAAACTAGTCTTTTTCTGAAGGTGTCAGTGCGTGACAATCTGGTTCTGGCACACACGGGATCGGAACAAGCCACACTCTACACCAGCCTGTTTCGTCGCGATTTATCAAGACAAATTCAGCAAGAAGCCGAAGTAATGGCCGACTGCATTCTAGAATTTATTGGTTTGAAATCGTACGGAGCCCTTCGAGCAGGCAAACTGCCTTACGGGAGTCAGCGTTTACTGGAACTGGGCATTGCACTTGCGTCTCAGCCTCAGCTGCTGCTATTGGACGAGCCAGCAGCAGGTTTAAATCCAGCTGAAGTCAACGATCTGATAAGCCTCATTGGTTGGATACGTGATGAAGGTATCACTGTCGTGCTGGTCGAACATGACATGAAATTAGTCATGGGTATTTCCGACCGAGTTGTTGTGTTAGATGACGGTAAAAAAATTGCTGAAGGATCCCCCGACGAGATTCGCACGGACGATCGTGTCATTGAAGCCTATTTGGGAAAGCGCAGTGAGCATGCTCCAAATATCGAAAGTTGATGTTTATTACGGCAATGTCCATGCTCTCAAAGATGTGACATTGCATGTGAATGAAGGGGAACTTGTCACATTAATTGGTGCCAATGGTGCTGGTAAATCGACCGTGCTCAAAACACTGTCTGGTTTGGTAGAACCTCGGCATGGAGAGATCACGTTCTTGGGTCAGAGAATCGATGGCAGATCAGTCGCAGAAATTGTGCGACGAGGTCTTGTTCACTGCCCTGAAGGCCGCCGAGTCTTTCCCGACATGACCATCGGTGACAATCTCGACATGGGTGCGTATAGCCGATCCGATAAAGACCAGATTACGGCAGATAAGACATGTGTCTTCGATCTCTTTCCGATATTAAAAGAGCGTTTTCATCAACGAGCCGGCAATTTATCTGGTGGCGAACAACAGATGCTTGCTATTGGTCGCGCGTTACTTGCGCGGCCACGACTACTCTTGCTTGATGAGCCGTCACTTGGACTTGCTCCGATACTTGTAGAACAGATTGCCGAAATTATTCGAGCACTGCATTTAAGGGGGACCACTATTTTGCTCAATGAGCAAAATGCGGAAATGGCACTTCGACTTGCAGATCGCGGCTACGTCTTGGAAACAGGGCGCGTCGTGTTAGAAGGATCTAGTAAGGATTTATTCCAGAACGAACATGTCAAAAAAGCCTATCTTGGTGGCTGACAAAGTCTAACTCGCTCTTTCGGGCGGGCAATGAACAGGTAGTGGCGTCTCAGATTTAGTTAATAAATAGGTCTTCTGAAACCCCAACACGATTCGCCCAAGTGTTATACAAAGCAATAAGGGCGCCTTTTTCTGTTAAGTGTTGATCAGCGAGATTATTGAGCTCACTGCGGTCAGTCGTGAGATCATAGAGTTCCCAATCGCCGCCGCGGGTGGCGACCAGTTTCCAGCGTTCCGATCGTACTGCTCGATTTCCTTCATGTTCCCAAAACAGTGACTCCGACTGAAGAGGTTTTCCATGAAACGCGGGAAGTAAGCTCCGGCCTTCCATTGGGTGAATCGGCACGCCCTTCCACTCCGTCGGATACGTAGCACTCGCGGCATCGACAGCTGTAGCCATTAGATCGAGCACGCTGCCAACCTCGCTCATAACAAGACCTCCGTCGGGGATTCTGCTAGGCCAGTGAACAATAAAAGGTGCGACGATACCACCCTGATGTGTCCACCATTTGTATTGTCTCAACGGTGTATTGCTCACGTTTGCCCATCCTGGGCCATAACTCATGTAGGTTGCTTCTGGGCCTGGCAGTACCCCAGTGTTCTCGTTGCCAACAACCACTGGATTGCCCTGACGCGTTTCGCGGGCCATCCAAATGCCGCGCCACTCGTCGGTTAAGACCTCATCACAACCTCCGTTATCGCTTAAGAAGAGGAGCAGGGTGTTTTCCAGTTGACCGGTTTCGTCTAGTGCATCCAGCAGGTGACCAATATTCTGGTCCATCCGATCGATTTGCGCCGCATAGACTTCCATTGCTCGCCGGTACCAGATTCGTTCTTGTTCGGTGAGGTTCTCCCAGGCGGGGACGGTTTCGTCTGGTGGACTGAGTTGCCACGTGTTATCGATAAGTCCCATTTCCCGTAAGCGTTGATACCGTGCCACCCGTACCGGTTCCCAGCCTTCGTCGTACATCCCGCGATATTTCTCAATATCTTCTTCCAACGCGTGTAGCGGCCAGTGCGGTGCAGTATAGGCAACGTAAAGAAAGAAGGGTTGTTCTGGAGTTACGTTGTGATGTTCTTTCACGTACTGGACAGCGTGATTTCCGATCGCGTCAGTGTAATAAAAATCCTCTGGCGCCATATCGATTGGGGTGTTGTTTTCAGTGAGTGTTATAGGGGCAAAATAATTACCTGCACCTTCAATAGTTCCGAAGAAGCGATCGAAGCCACGCTGCCGTGGCCAGTTGTGTTGAGAAGTTTGTTCCGGGTGCCATCCTTCGCGGTACGGTCGCTGTGCGCGTTCCCCAGTCGCCCAGTAGCCGGTTTGCGCGGTTACATGCCACTTACCAGACATATAGGTGGCGTAGCCGGAGTCTTGCAGGACCTGAGCTATAGTGACGGACTGGTCATTAATGTCGCCTTGGTATGCAGGAATTCCTGCATCGTACGTCATATCACCTAGGCCGGCCTGATGGGGATAGAGTCCAGTCAGTAGTGATGCACGCGTGGGAACACAGCGCGCCATATTGTAGAACTCAGTGAAACGAATACCGCCAGCGGCCAGTCGATCAAGATTCGGTGTGTTGATCTCGCTGCCATAGGGTCCAATGTCAGAGAACCCCATGTCGTCTGCCATGATGATCACAATGTTCGGACGTTCCGACGATTCTACTTCCTGAACCTTAGTGATATCAGTGCATGCAAATGTAATTACACCGACGCACATCACGGTCAAGGCGACTGCAACCCACTTCTTAAATATCAATAGTGCGTTCGATTTGTGTTGCATGCCTTCTCCGTTACAAGTCCTTAGATTTAGTTGGATGTTGGTAACCAAACGGCCATTTCGCCGTTGCCTCGATTGGCCCACGAAAAGTACGGTACGGCGAGCAGCGGAACTGCGGCACCCTCGCGTAAAACAGTTCCACGAACGACAACAATTCCTCCGAGCATTTCTGGTTGGAACTCAGTTGTAAAGTGGGTGTCTTCAGGTAACAGGAGATCGAGCACTTGGCCGCCATGGTCCACTGCTTCGATAGCGTAAACGAGCGGGCCTCGCTGGATTGCTACCTTGCCGATGTTTTCTGCGACATCAGGGTGTGTTTCCACGCCGCGTGGAAACATGGGCAACTCAAGATCAATGATGTCTCCAGCGTTCCATGTGCGGTCAAGCACTGCAAAGCCGGCTTTGAGTTCAATCTGGACTGGTTCACCGTTGACCTTGAGGATAACTGATTGAGTCGAAGCCTCTACATACCGGTACAAGTCACTCGGCACCGGCAAGTTTCGAGCCCACCCAGGAATGCGAATGTGTAGCTTGAATCTTATGGGTGCAGCGGGTTCGACCAGCATCCGTACCGCGCCCTCCCACGGATAGCGAGTTTCCTGTGTCAGCCGCAAGATACTGCCCGCTTGCTCGATTTCGAGCTTGCTGCCGATGAACAGATTCACGAACACGGCGTCGTCCTGCTTCCCGTAAATGAAGCCCGGCAGTTGCCCCAGCAGACGTGCGAGATTTGCCGGACAGCACGCCACTTCGTAGTAGGCCTGTCGCTGATAATTACCGCTGGATTGCAAGGGATTGGTGTAAAAAAAAGTGTCGCCATCGACAGCAACACCAGACAGTACGCCATTGTAGAGAATACGTTCCATGACGTCGAGGTAACGCCCATCGCCTGATGCCAGGAACAGTCGGTGGTTCCACATCTCCTGACCAATTGCCGCACAGGTTTCCGCATACGCGGTTTCGTTCGGCAACTCATAGGCTTCACCAAATGATTCCAAAGACCCCTGCGCTCCAATTCCACCAGTTAAGTACATCTTTGAGGAGACCACGTCTGTCCAGAGCGCTTCCAGGGCTTCGGTATAGCCTGGCATATTGGTGCGACCGGCCACGTCACTCATGCCGGTATAGAGGTACATTGCGCGAACTGAGTGGCCTACGGCTTCGCGCTGGTCTCGTACCGGTGCATGATCTTGACGGTACATCGGGCGATCGTACCTTGCCAGTTCATGGTCGGTTGGATAATCTTCGCCGTCATGAGGTTGTCCACGCTCTTCCAGAAAGAATGCAGCCAGTTCTAGGTAGCGTTGCTCGCCAGTGACGTCAAATAATTTTACTAATGCAAGCTCAATTTCTTCGTGACCAGGAACGTCGCGAATGGCTTCGGGGCCGAACTCTTTGTCAATCAGATCAGCAAAACGAATGGCTACGTCAATTAGTGTCCGCTTGCCAGTAGCGCGGTGATGCGCTACCGCGGCCTCAATTAGGTGGCCTGCACCGTAGAGTTCGTGACTATTACCGTGGACATGAATCCAACGTTTCTCGCCGACGCCGTCTGCAGGATGGTCTGGATCTGCTGTACGGGCGGGAAAGAGGTAACCATCGTCTTCCTGCGCGGCTGCGATAAGCGCGATTAGTTCATCAACCTGCGCAGCCAGTTCAGGGTCTGACTGTTGTCCCAATGCGTATGACGCTGCTTCAATCGTCTTATATACGTCGGTGTCATTGAAACGGTAACCTTCAAAGCGACCTTCTTCGAGACCTGCAGCTCGTCTGAAATTTGCGATGCGGCCCGTTTCGATATTCTGTTGCATGATGTGCGGGATCGTGACCTGTCGGTTTGTCTCCAACTTGGGCTGCCAGAACTCGTCGTCGAGCGTCACGGCCATATAGTCTATGGGTTGGATGCGCCACGTACCCTGGGGTGGTAGCTGGGGGTTCGCTTCGTTGGGCGATTCAGAACTACAGCTGGTTACGAGGGTGATGACCAGCAGTAGTGGAAAAGTAATCGAGGTCAGGTGTCGAGGACTCATAATGACTGCGCAGCCTTCCTATCCTGTGAAGTATAAATACGCTATGACTATCGCTAATAACACAGCTCCTGACGCCACAACATCGCCGGTGCTCCAACTGCTACGTGATTTACGACGATGTTCGTCGGTAAGCGTCCCGTAGGTTAAACCGCTGATGGCTGCGTAATCTGGTTCATCTGTCAGATAGCTCGTGATGACCATTGCCGCCACACACACGATCAGGATCAAAATGCTGTAGTACTGGAAGAACATGTTGTTAATAATCCAAAGGAAGGAACCTTGAACGTAACCGTTTTCAAAACCTGGCAATCCAAGTTTGACGGGTGTGTCTACTGCTAGACGGAATAGTCCGAGCAAGAACCCGATGACGAGCGAGGCCAGACAACCAGAGCCGTTTAGGCGTTTGAAGAAGACTCCCAGAAAGAAGACAACGAAAATCGGTGGTGCTAGATAGGCTTGCACACCCTGTAGGTAGTCATACAACCCCCGCCCCCCCTGTATAACTGGAATCCACAGCAATCCAACAATAACCATTACGATCGTTGCGAGTCGCCCAATCCAAACCAATTGATGGTCGGACACACTTGGGTGTAATTTGCGATAGAAATCCATCGTGAAGAGGGTCGCAGATGCGTTGAAGACTCCAGCCAGTGAACTCATCAATGCTGCAAGGAGTCCCGCTACCACGATGCCGCGGACTCCAGCTGGCAGGACTGTTGCCACCAATAACGGAAAGGCCTTCTGGGCTTCTTCGCGAATAATCTCGCCGTTCCCGTCCAGTAAAACCTGCATTTCTGGTAAGCGTCCGCTAGTCGCGAGAGCGAAGGCGATCATGCCAGGAATAATGAAGATGAAAACTGGAAGGAGCTTGAGGCATGCGGCAAAGATTGCTCCTCTTCTGGCTTCTTGTTCATTTGGTGCCCCAAGCGTTCGTTGAACGATGTATTGATCGGTACACCAGTACCATAATCCTGCTACCGGGGCACAAAACAGCATGCTCAACCAAGGGTAGTTGTCATTGAAATACCAAGCTTGACGAACGACACGACCCGTGACGTCGACGTCCTTGACCGGCATCCAGGTGCCGATGACCCCTTCAGGAACTAGTGGTTTCCAGAGGTTGAACATTTCCGAGCCAGCGATCTCTCGAAGAACATTCCAGCCGCCGAGGGCATTGAGTCCGAATACCGTGACTAGGATAGACCCAACGATAAGCACGACTGATTGGACAGCTTCCGTGTAGGCGACCGCGCGCAGGCCGCCGAGTACGGTATAAAGACCAGTGAGTGCTATCACCAGAATCGAACCGATCCAAAAGCTGTCGAGGGGACCGAGCCGCATTTCTGGTAAAAGAACTGAGAAGACGATGCCACCGGCAAAAATACCCACGGCGATTTTTGTGAGCACGTACGCCACCAGGGAGATTAGCGATAGGACCCAGCGATTGATTGGACTAAAACGTTTTTCGAGAAACTCTGGCATCGTGAAGATGCGTGAGCGCATGTAGAACGGTGCAAGAACCCAGCCCAGCACGAGCAGACACCAGGCATGTAGTTCGTAATGCGCCATGGCGACTCCGTCGGTGGCGCCAGAGCCAGCCAGTCCAACCAGATGTTCGGAACCGATGTTCGAAGCGAAAATTGACGCCCCAACGATCCACCAACTCAAGTTACGTCCGGCGAGGAAGTAGTCGTCTGCGGTATCTTGGTTCTTGCGAATTAACCACCACACCAAGATAAACAGGCCAGCGAAGTAGCCAGTGACGATTACCCAATCCAACCAGTGCATAGAAATCCTTAACGCCTATTTAGGGCACTCTTAAAAGCTCGCACCGACGTGTCATTGTCGATCACCAAGAGTTGAAGGCCTGTCATTTCAGCAAAATTTTCTAGGTGTTCGGAATGCAAAGCCTGGCTGAAACTTGTATGGTGAGGACCACCGGCAAGAATCCAAGCTGTGGTTGCAGTTTTCAGATCTGGTCGGGGCTTCCACAAAGCGCAAGCCACCGGCAGTTTTGGAAGCATTTCAGGTGGTGAGACGACATCGACCTCATTGACGAGCATCCTAAATTCATCGCCCAAATCTTGGATGGCGACATTAACAGCCTCTCCGGGAGCTGCTTCGAAGATAAGTCGTACCGGGTCCTCACGTTCTCCGATCGACAGCGGGTGAATCTCGACCGACGGAGTGTTGGCAGCGATCGAGGGACAAATTTCAAGCATATGTGCCCCCAGCACCATCGGATTGATTGGGTCCAGATGATAGGTATAATCCTCCATAAAAGAAGTGCCACCCTTCAAACCTTCTGCCATCACTTTCATGGCCCGTACGAGGGCTGCAGTTTTCCAATCACCTTCAGCGGCGAATCCATAACCGTCGTTCATTAACCGCTGGACCGCGATACCAGGGAGTTGCCGCAATCCGTGCAAGTTCTCAAAAGTATCAGTAAAAGCTTTAAAATTTCCCTGTTCGAGAAATGTGCGGAGCCCCAATTCGATGCGAGCAGCATCTCGAAGCGATTCTCTCCGTTCACCCCTGGGACTGAGTGCAACCGTTACTGAGTAACAATCATCATATTCCTGTAGAAGTCGGTCGGTTGCTTCGTCCGTGATGCCATCAACTGCCGCGACTAAATCACCCAACCCAAATCCGTTCACCGCATACCCGAATTGGATTTGCGCTTCAACTTTGTCACCTTCGGTAACGGCAACATCCCGCATATTATCTCCGAACCGTGCAATGTGAGCTCCTTGGGCGTCGTGCCAAGCGACCGCGGCACGTGTCCATGCAGCGAGATCTGCTACGGTCGCTGCATCCTGCCAATGTCCGACAATCACTTTGCGACGAAGGCCCATGCGAGTGCAGATATGTCCGAATTCACGCCCTCCATGCGCGGACTGGTTGATATTCATAAAATCCATGTCGATTGTTGACCATGGAATATCTCGGTTGAACTGGGTATGTAAATGCGCGAGCGGTTTCTGGAGTACGCGAAGACCGCTGATCCACATCTTCGCGGGTGAGAACGTATGCATCCAAGTAATGATGCCGACACAGTTGTTGTCACGGCTGGCCTCCTGGCAAACACCATGAATCGCGTCCGAAGTTGCCACCACAGGTTTATGGACGATGCGCACAGGAATCTCACTGGATGAGTTGAGCTCTCGAGCAATTTGCTGAGCATGTTCGTCAACCTTCCGGAGCACCTCCTTGCCGTACAAGTGTTGGCTACCGGTGATGAACCATGCTTCGTAGGAGTCTAGGTCTCTCATGATTGGATGCTGGCAGATTATGCGGAGCTAGCGTTGTCCATAGTAAGGCGTCTTGCCATGTTTTCGTTGGTAATGTTTCTCGAGAATGTATTTTTCGAGTGGCGCGACCTTATCAGCGCTGATGGCATAAGTGCCTAAGGCCATCTCGGCTAATGCGTCGAGCGCTTGTGCGTTTTCAACCGATTGACGAACGGTGCGGCCCCATGTGAACGGCGCGTGGCCCGCCACGAGTACACCGGGTATCTCCAACGGATCTAATTCTTTGAAACGTTCTCGGATAACGTGACCAGTATTGGACTCATAGTCATGGCGCACCTCTGCATCGCTGAGTTGACGGGTTACTGGTATTGGTCCCTGAAAGTGATCGGCATGGGTTGTTCCCAGACAGGGGATCTCTTGTCTAGCTTGCGCGAACATAGTGGCGTGTCGACTATGTGTATGGGTTATTCCCCCGATACTGTCAAAGGCTTGATAGAGAGTAATGTGAGTCGGTGTATCAGATGATGGGCGGAGCGTTCCTTCCACGACCTCGCCATCTAGGCTAACGACGACCATGTGTTCTGGTTGGAGTGTGTCATATGGAACCCCACTCGGTTTAATTACGACATTTTTTCGTTCTGGGCAGATGCCGCTGACATTACCCCAGGTTAACGTTACGAGACCATGCGATACGAGATCGCGGTTGGCCTGACAGACCTCAATCTTCAGTTCGTCGAGCATAAGATATCGTCCCTCAGTATTATCGGCATACCTATTAACGTCGCACACGACTTCTAATCTTGATCAGCTCTTTCATGATGCCGTCAAGCGGCATGGCTTGTCCCGTTACACCAAAGGTATCGTGCAGACATCTGTACAATTGGTACAGTTCCGCGTAGATTTTCACTGCACTTTGGCGTGGCCGATAGATTGTCTGCTTAACTCCCGTCATGTGACGCTGCGCGCTTTTAACGGTTCGATGAGCCCCCCCAACGACCGAGCCGAAAATAGCCGCACCTAACGCGCAAGTCTGTGCGGAGCGACTAATTTTCATTGGACGATTGCAGACATCAGCATATACCTGCATGATGAACGGATTTTTTTCAGCAATGCCACCACAATTGACCACCTCACGCACACGTACACCATATTCTTCGACGCGATTAATAATCGTGACTGCTCCGAATGCGGTTGCTTCGACGAGTGCCCGATAGACTTCCGGTGCGGTTGTCTGCAACGTCTGTCCCAGTAGTAACCCACTGAGTAATGGATCGACGAGGATAGTGCGATTGCCGTTGTTCCAATCAAGCGCGAGAAGCCCGCTTTCACCAGGTTTCAGCCGTGTAGCTGCCCGGGTCAGATTTATGTGAGCATCACCTCTAATTGTGTATTTGTTGGGAGCCAGCGAGTTGGTAAACCAGTTAAAGATATCGCCAACTGCCGATTGGCCAGCTTCGAGGCCGTATGTTCCTGGGACGATTGAGTTTGGCACGATGCCGCACAGGCCTGGGATGTCGGGTAGCGTCTCATTCATCGGGGCGACCATCATGTCGCAGGTGCTGGTGCCAAGAATCTTTACGAGTGTGCCCGGGGTGATACCTGCGCCGACCGCGCCCATATGGGCATCGAAGGCCCCCACAGCCACTGGAATCCCTTTCGGTAAACCGACTTGGTTGGCTAAGCTCGCACTTAAGCCACCCGCCTTATGGTCCGACGGTACCGCTCGCTTCGCGTAGCGTCGTCGAAGTGACGCTAGTGCAGGATCCAAGGATCTCAAAAAGGACTCGCTGGGTAGGCCACCCCAGCTTTCGCTGTACATTGCCTTGTGACCGGCCGCGCAGATGCCACGACTTAGTGTTAAGGGATTTGTATGTCCTGTAATGAAAGCTGGAACAAAATCTGCCAGTTCGACCCAGGCATAGGCTGCGTTAAAAATCTTTGGCGAGGTCCGCTTGCAATGAAGAATTTTCGACCAGTACCATTCACTTGAATAGGTTCCTCCACATTTGGTCAAATACCGGTCTGGGTGACCTGCTGCTTTTTCGGTAATTTCAGCTGCTTCAGCATGCCCCGTATGGTCCTTCCAAAGCCAGGCCTGCGCTGCGAAGTTTTTACTGAATCTTTCCTGGAAGGCAAGCGGCATTCCATCACGATCTACTGGGATTGGGGTCGAGCCAGTCGAGTCAATGCCAATACCGACAACACGTTCAGAATGAAAGCCCCTCTTCCGTCTTGCAGCTTTCACGGCTTGGCTCACTGACCGAGTGAACCCCTTGATGTAATCATTTGGATTTTGCCGTGCAACGTTCGGATCTTTTGGATCCTGCAGGACACCAGCTATACCACTAGGGTACTGGTAAACAGCGGTTGCCACCTCTGCACCATTAGCAACGTCTACAATCAACGCCCGGACACTGTTGGTCCCGTAGTCGATACCGATTGCAAACCGCCGACCCGAATCAATTGCCACGGTACCCCATAGCTTGCAAACTTCTCTCCCTTAAATTCCTTCTGTATCACCGAATTGAGATGCCAGTGTATCGGACTTGGAGAAAAAGGTGACACTAGCGAAAAACCCTCGCATAGAATAATGCCATCATACGAGAAGTCAATGCGTCGAATACCGGAGAGGAGTTCAGAGTCGCGATGAATATTCGTTGTGTATGGGTTTATTTCCTTGGGACAGTGCTGTGGCTGAGCGTGGCGGCATGCAATCCCTCGAATCAGTTTCCGGTGGACGGCGGAGTTATTGTGTCCGATGCAAGGCCGCCAGCGGCTCGCCCTTTTCGGCTCCAGGACGTGCGCTTGCTCACTAGTGAGTTTCGCAGTGCGATGGAGTTAAGCCAAGAGTATTTACTTGCTCTCGATCAACCGCGACTACTACATACATTCCGCATCAATGCCGGTTTACCCTCGTCGGTTGATCCCTTGGGTGGATGGGAAGCGCCGGATGTCGAGTTACGTGGCCACACCATGGGCCATTATCTGACAGCGAATGCCTTAATGTTCGCCAGTACAGGTGATGAGCGATTCAAGCAACGCGCTAATGAAATGGTCGAGCATTTGGTTGAGATTCAACAGGCATTAGAGACGCAAGGATTTAATGCAGGGTATCTGTCTGCGTTTCCCGAGGAGTTATTTGACCGAGTGGAGCAGCGTGAGCGTGTGTGGGCACCGTACTACACAATCCACAAGATCATGGTTGGGTTGCTTGACGTCTATCAACTCGTTGAGAACCCACAAGCATTAAAGGTGGTTACTCGAATGGCTGACTGGGTCAAAGGGCGTGTCGACCGTCTAAGTCTTGAGCAGCAGCAACGCGCACTCGACACCGAGTTTGGCGGCATGAATGACCTGCTGGCGAACCTGTATGCTGTCACAGGGAATAACGACTACCTTGATTTGGCACGGGCGTTTGAACATCGCGCCGTACTTGATCCACTTTCGGTTGGAGAGGATGACCTGAATGGATTGCACGGCAACACTCAGATACCAAAGATCATCGGCACTGCTCGGCAGTACGAACTGACTGGAGAACAACGGTATCGTGACATTGCCACATTTTTTTGGGATCGTGTGGCGAACTACAGATCGTACGTCATTGGTGGTAACACCTATGACGAACGTTTCTTTCCTGTTGACACGTTTTCACAGCAACTTGGCACTGTCAGCGCTGAGACGTGCAATACGTACAACATGCTGAAGTTAACACGTCATCTATTTGGATGGTCACCCTCGGCAGAGACCATGGATTTTTACGAGCGGGGTTTATTTAACCAAATCCTAGGTTCGCAGGACCCAAAAACTGGAATGGTCATGTACTACTGTCCCCTCCGCCCTGGTTCGTTCAAGACCTATGCGACCCCAGACGAGTCCTTCTGGTGCTGCGTTGGAACTGGCCTAGAAAACCACGCGAAGTATGCGGATACCATCTATTTTTTCGATGACCAGTCGCTCTACGTGAACTTATTCATTGCCTCGGAGTTAACTTGGATGGACAAAGGATTGGTTGTCACACAGGAAACAACATTTCCTTATACAGAGTCCACACGTTTGACACTAGAAACAGAGGAACCACTGGAGTTAACGCTCAAGATTCGATATCCCGGTTGGGCAATGGATGGGATGGAAGTGATGATTAATGGTGAGCCGGAGTTGATAGAGGCAACTGCAGGTTCCTATGTGTCAGTACAGCGGATCTGGAACTCAGGCGACATTGTGGAAGTTGATTTACCGATGAGCTTACGGACTGAGACGATGCCAGATGATCCAAATACAGTCGCTTTGTTGTACGGGCCTCTCGTGCTTGGCGGTGACCTTGGGCGTGCTGGATTAGACGAAGCGACGCGTTATGGACGCAGCGCGCCGCGGCTGACCCGCATCGCGTCGGTTGAAGATGTTGGGCTCGTAGGCGACCTCCAGTCAATACTGGATGGCATCGAACCGATTGATGGGGAACCGCTCCATTTCCAGATCGTGAATGGTAGTCGACCACGAGACTTGCGCCTGTCTCCTTTCTACACAATGTTTGACACTCGGTACACAGTCTATTTTAAGCGGTACAGCCAGGTTGAGTGGACGGAGCATGAAGCTAACCTCGCTGCAATGGATGCTCGTCGTCTGGAGATTGGAGAACAGACGGTCGATTCGGTCGATGTCAGTCAAATGAACAGTGAAGTCGCCCACGGCCTTAAGGGTGAAGCAACCACGATCGAAGGCGAGTTTGAGAGTTTACCGTCACGGCAAGCGGCGGCTGGTGGTTGGTTTAGCTACGATTTACTGGCAGATCCCGACGTGCCGTTGACACTGATGTGCACCTATCGGGGTAGTGGTGGTTTGCTGCGCAGCTTCAATATACTTATAGATGGTGAACATGTGGCGACCGAAACACTGGAGTATCATCCAAGTGAATTTCTAGACCGCGCGTACTCGCTTCCGCTCTCTGTAACTCAGGGAAAAACCCAAATCACTGTTAGGTTCGAGGCTCGTGAGGAAGCTATAGCGGGCAGTCTTTTCGATCTGCGTCTCGTGCGAGACCTGCAGAATGCGCAATAATTATTACGATTCTTTAACCAAAAGAATCGAGCGCTATAAAGAATTCTTGGGGGCCTCAAGGAACTAGGTTCTGTCAGGTCAAGGAGGCTTGTTTAGAATCCGAGAGAGAATGCATGCGATTGAATCGAAGAGCATTTGTTAAAGCGGCTGCATCGGTATCCACCTTGGTGGGCGGTTTCCCTTCCCATCTGGTAGCCCAGAGTTCAGTGAATAAGCCGCCGGTTGTATCACGCGAACTTCGTGCATTGTTTGAGACTTCAATCAGTATTGATGCACTACTCTACACGCAAGATAATGCGCCTACACTTTCGGCCGAAACGCTTGAGGCTATGCGAGTATCCGGTCAAACAGCAGCTTTTTGGGATGTTGCGATTAGTCGACGTGGGCGCTCCCTGAATGAGGGACTACGACTTTTTGCTCGCTGGAACGAAGAACTAGACAAACATCAAGATGTCGTGGTGCGAGTGCTCTCGGCGAAGGATATTGAGGATGCCAAGCGCGCTGGTAAGTTTGCCATGGTGTATCTATCTCAGGATGCCAGTATCTTAAATGGCGAGTTGGCCATGCTGCGAATGTTTTTTGATCTTGGTCTACGGGTTTTACAGTTAACGCACGATACACGAAATCAAGTTGGAAACGGCTACCGTGATCGCAACGATGGCACTTTAAGTCATTTCGGGGTTGATGTAGTCGAACGTTGTAACGAACTAGGTATACTGATCGATTTATCTCACTGTGGCGACAAGACGACTCTTGACGCCATTGCAATCTCAAGGCAGCCGTGTGTGTTTACGCATGTCGGTTGCCGAGCCTTATATCGTTCGCTTCGTAATCGGACCGATCAGCAAATTCGGGCATTAGCCGACAAGGGAGGCGTCGTCGGTATATTCAACATTAGTGAATGGTTAACCACGGAAGATACCGTAAATTTGAATGCAGCACTTGATCATATTCACCATGTAGTCCAGATCGCAGGGATCGATCATGTCGGCTTTGGAAGCGATCACTCTATGGAGGTTGAAACAGTGGACAACGTTGCAGCACGCCTCCACCTGTCGCAGGTGACCGCTTCGCAGGAAATCGCAAACGGTCTTTCTGAAGTTTTTCCCAAACATGTTTTAATTCAGGAATTAAACACACCTTTTCGGATGCTGGTGTTGGCTGACGGTCTTGAGAAGCGAGGCTATACAGCATCACAAATTGAAAAAATACTGGGAGGAAATTTCTTGCGAGTGTTTCGACAAGTTGTAGGTTCTTAAGGATTGTTGAGGTTAAAGTGGTGGCTTACCCTTTCGACCACCAGTGCCGTGCTGGTTGGAAACAAGGGCTTGAAAGGACGATTAGATGAACAGACGCTGTATTCTTGGATTTTTGAGCACCGTTTTAGTTGCCTTCTGTCTAGCGACTGCAGAAGCGCAGGTTCGCGATTTGGGCGGCGAACTAATCCCTGAGCGAACAGCTTCTGGTGGTCTCATGGTGATTACTGCCGGTCAACTCGTTGATCCCGAGACAGGAGTTACTCAATCCGGTCAAAAAATTGTTATTGAAGATGGAATAATTCTCGAGGTAGGCGAAGACGTCGCGATTCCAAGTGGTGCCACACTTCTCGATTTATCCGACTTAACTGTGTTACCAGGTCTTATCGACTCTCATACGCATCTGGCGGGGTCATATAATTTTCCAGCGTCGAACCTGAAGGAATATAACGTTGATGTTTCAACTGCAGAGCGGGCAATTCAGGGTTTGCTTAATGCTCAGTCAATGTTGGCGACAGGATTTACGACGGTTCGGGATCTTGGCAATGCTGGAAATTTTGCTGATGCGGCACTAGGACAATTTTTAAATGGCGAAATTCAGGATCCTGCTCCGAATATAGGGCGACTCCAAGATTTTACTGAGGTCAATCCCGGACGTATTACCGGGGTACTTGGCCCAACGTTTCTCTATTCTGGGAAAATCATTTCGGTTTTTGGAGGCCAGTTTCGTGTCAATCCTGATGCTCCTGACATAGGGCTACTTGATTATTATTACGCTGACAGCCGTGACGAATTACGAAAAGCTATTCGGGAAAATCTCTATCACGGCGCAACATGGATCAAGCTTGTCATCGATGACTATCGGTATATGTGGTCTGTCGAAGACATTCAATTCATTGTAGAAGAATCCCGTCAAGCTGGAGTTAAGGTGGCTGCCCATGCTGTTACGGAAGAGGGTGCCCGTCTTGCTATCGAGGGAGGTGTTGCTTCCATCGAGCATGGTTATGAGATGACCGATGAACAATTGGAACGTGCTAAGGCGCAAGGCATCGTGTTGGTAGGCTGCGATCTCGCTGACGTTATGGCTCAAGCTTATCGGGGCGCGATCTACGAAAAAGCCCTCGATCGGTTAAAACGCGCCCATCGCATTGGGGTTGAAATGGCCTATGGCTCAGATATTTTGATGAATCGAGCTGGACTCACTCGTGGGCAAATTTCCATCGATCCTATTGAGACTTGGGTCAAAGCAGGAATACCACACGCCGATACCTTGCGAGCACTGATTACGAATGGAGCGCGGTTGCTTGGCATTGAGAATGAACGTGGCAATATCCGACCTGGCATGGCCGCGGATATTATTGCGACGCATGAGAATCCATTAGACGACATTATGACTCTCAAGCAGGTGTCATTCGTTATGAAAGATGGTGTCGTTTTTCGACACGATTAACACCTGTCATTCTGAACAGGTGAAGGTCGAATCGATCTTAAATATTGAAAATAATTTAACGCCTTGAAATTGTTTATAGCGTTGCAAAAGATAAGGACACGAATAATGAATGTGCGACTTATTTTGAGACTTGCGAGTATTTTCCTATTCACACTTTGCCTTACGTCTGCCGAAGCTCAGGTAACAGTGATCACTGCTGGCCAACTAGTCGATCCTGAAGCGGGAACAGCCCTCTCGAATCAGACCGTCGTCATTGAGAACGGGATCATTCAAGAGGTAGGCGGGGATTTGACAATTCCTGCCGGCGCGAGACATCTCGATCTGTCGTCTCTTACGGTACTTCCAGGTCTTATGGACGCGCATACACATGTTGCTAGTGCGTACGACGCTGATAATTCACCGGACTCTGATTGGGGAAGCCTCTTGGAATACAATGTCGAGGTTTCGACTGCTGCACGGGCTATTCAAGGTTTCCTCGCCGCCCAATCATACTTGGATGCCGGTTTCACGACCATACGTGACCTAGGTAACGCCGGCGATTTTGCAGACTCTGCCATCTTAAATATTCTCGCTGCCGATCCGATTGCCAACACAGGTCAAGTAAAAGCCTATGCTGATCCTCGACCAGGGCAAATCGGGAGCGTTCCAGGGCCCACCTTTTTCATTTCAGGGAAAATCCTTGCGCCATTTGGAGGACAGATGCGTGTAAGCGCTAATAGTCCCGAAGTCGCATTGATCGATTTTTTCGAAGCGGATACTCGCGATGAAATTAGGAAAGCTATCCGTCAAAATATTCACTATGGTGCAAGTTGGATCAAGATCATTGTCGATGACCAGGGATTTAGACCGTATATGTACTCCGTCGAGGATATTAAATTTATTATTGAAGAAGCAGGGCGGGCTGGAGTTAAAGTCGCTGCCCACTCCTTAGTGGAAGAGGGTGCCCGTGTCGCGATTGAGGCTGGAGTTGCTTCACTTGAGCACGGTTATGAGATGAGTGATGAGTTACTGGAATTAGCGAAGGAAAGAGGAGTCGTCTTGGTGGGCTGTGAGTTGGGGCCTGGTCCAGACTCGCATAACGCTCTCCATCACCCGGGCGAGATTGAAAGAATCCAGGATCGTTTGGAGCGTGCATATCGTATCGGTGTTGAATTAGTGTTTGCGGCGGACATTCTCCGGCAAACTCCTGGCTTCACAAAAGGGCAGCTTGCCATGGGAGCTATCGATACTTGGAAGGCAGCTGGAATTCCGGCGGCGGATATTTTACGAGCAATGACTACCAATAGTGCCCGGTTGCTAGGTATCGCGGACCAACGTGGCGGGATCCGACCAGGCATGGCTGCAGATTTCATCGGTACAACCGGAAACCCGCTGGACGATATTGCAGTACTCAAACAGGTCTCGTTCGTGATGAAGGACGGTGTCGTCTTCAGGCGCGATTGAGAGAGGATTTCTTTGTAATCTCGAAGAGCGAGGACGATATCCTTTAGGCTTCTTCTTCTGTCTCGTGGAGATAGTGGTAGTAAGCCAAGCCCTGCTTTTGCATCGTACGACGATAGTTAATTGCGACTGCATCAAAAGGCAGATGTAGTTCGTCAGCCAAATCAAATGGAACTTGCTCAGGTCGTTGTGACTCGACGACCTGTTGGTCTTGGCCAAAGACGACCTTTTCGAAATCTTGTAAGGTACTGTCAGGCTGATCGAAATTGTAGTTCCGTCCAACGATGCAGTACCCTCTGCATCGATTTTCTTGGATCGGCTGAGAGACGAAGAAATAGACCATGTTCTTCCCCTCGCCCCATCCCAAGCGTAAGACGATTGTATAAGGTAGGTGCAGTTCATAGCGGCTTTGCCGCTCAGGCTCGACAACGCTTTCATTGGCGAACACAGGAAAGTCTTGCGTATTCGGCACTTCTGGACGAGTTACCGAGTAGTGCAGCACATGTCCGCGCACCTCGACATCGTATTTGCCTACGACCGGACGCTCAGGGTCCCCTAGAAGCCCTGGATGAACCCAAGGAAAATGGCCAAAATCAGTAAAATTTTCAACCTGACGCGAGGAGTCACTATTCCATTCGAAGGGGCCGGTCAGAACGACCTTCCATGCAGCATCCTCTAGTTCCGGTAATGCTGGCAGTGAGAAAATTGGGTCTTCGAGTGCTACCCAGATAAGCCCATAGCGTTCCAAGGTGTGATAGGAGCGGACCCGTGCTTTCAGTGGAATCTGCGTTGCATCGATTTTCTGAGGGATCTTAACGCAAGCGCCTTCAGCGTTATAGTGCCATGCGTGGTACGGGCAGACCACACAGTCATCTTTGAGACGACCCTTGGAAAGTGCACTGCCTCGGTGAATACAGAGATCCTGCATGGCATGCGGGATACCATCGCCTGTCCGCCAGATCACGAGGGCTTCGTCTAGCAGTATCGATCCGTAGGGCGCATCTGAAGGAACTTCATGACTGTACGCAACCGGATGCCAGCACTGAAAGAGTTTTTTAGAAAACTTGGACACTAGTTCCTCCGGTTGACGCCTTCCCTCTCCCAAGCCCTTTAAGCGACTCGTTCAAGCACCTTTAATAATTGTTGAATGTCAGAACGGTTATTGAATAGAGACACTGACACACGTAGAAGTGTATGGTCTGCTTCCCGGAAGGTCACGACAATCGATTCTTCCTCAAGTAGTTGTTTCAACTGGTCGGGATCCCGGCCATGAATAATGCTTACGATTGGTGATGCGTTTTCTCTAGGCGTGAACATTTCGAAGCCTAACTTGTTGGCGCCTTCCCAAAACTCATGAGCGAGTCCCTGGGTGTGCTCTGCAATCCTGGCAAGTCCGACTCCACTCAAGTAGCCAAGCGCAGCATTAAGCTGCGCAACAGGATTAAATGCGAGCGAAGCGTGTTCGTATTTTTCCGCAGTTGGCATATAGCGATAGCCAAGCTCACGGGTGCGACCCACTCGGTGTGAACTGGACCATCCGTCACTCGTTAACGTTTCTACTACCTGTCCGTGACCGTAGCGATCTGGTGGAATGCGCTCGAGGTGTTCCTCCCGAATAAAGAACGGCGCTACACCAAAATTCGCGAATAACCACTTATAAGATCCGGCTACTAAAAAATCGACGCCAAGTGCTTGTAAATTTGCGGGAAATGTTCCAATTGCTTGGACGGCATCTGTAAATAGAAGAGCGTTCTTTGCGTGAGCGAGATCGGCTAATGCCGTGAGATCGTGTCGATAGCCGTTACGATTCGAGACCCATGCTACAGACACGAGCCGAGTTTTGTCATCAATGACTGCGTCAAAATCCTCAAGTCGTGTCCTACCGTCCGTTTGGGGAACAATGCGAAGTTCAATTCCCAGATCCTTTTCAAGTTGCCGGTATAGGACAAAACTCGCTGTAAAGTGGAGGTCGTCCACAACAACGTTATCGCCGGCTTTAAGATCTAAACCTCGGGTTACGATGTTTTCCGCATCACCTGTGGCAAAGAGAAGTGCTACTTCTTCGGGTTTTGCACCAAAGAGGTTGGCGAACGCGATACGCGTCATTTCCTTCTTTTCCAAGCGGAGACGGGTATCAGCCCAGTGTAACTTTTCGTCTACATATTCGACTCCAACATCTCTCACTACCTGTGGCATGGGTCCAACCCACGAGGTAGCTAGGAATCGTAAATTGTTAGTAATGGGAAAGTCTGTTCGCACTCCGAGTGGATCATCTTCTGATTGAAGCGCCAAGCCTCTACCTTTAGTTGCGCCTATTGAAGCTAACCCAGCAGCAGCAGTTGTGAGAAAATGACGGCGGTCTAGCTTGTTCATTCGTTCCATTCTATTAATAGTTTAAAACAACGTTAGATTAAGTGAAGTGCAACACCAGTATAGATCACTAGGTAGTGCGTTTCGCACGAAGGTGATATGACTCTCGAATTTATCATGTCTTCATTTTTTAACAGGTCCAAGATGCGCTACCCTCAGGATCTACTCTTATTATTTTATTTGTTCTTGGAGTCGATCATGAACCGACATACCGTTATTGCCTTGTGTGTCATCACAATGAGTTGCACTGGAGCACCAGAACCTGCATCGACCTCGGCGAACCAGGAAACCTCTTTACCTGAGACCAATACAGTTGGATCAATAGTGGATGGAGTGGACGTCATCCTTGAGACCCCAACCATTGAAGATGGCCAACTAGTCTTGCATGGCACCGCGAACGTTTCTGATGGTGCCGTCCTTATGTATCTTGTGAAACACGACGGGTTTGACAGTGGAGACTACGATGGATATGAGGTCGGGCATATTGGTGTCATGACCGGAGTGTTTCTTCACCATGTTCCGGTGAGTGACTGGCCTGAAGGTTATGCATTGACACGGCTCACATTTCAAATGAATCCAGAGGGCAGGGAGCAGCCAGAAGCTGTCCTTGAGGAGTACGGGGAAAATGGCGAACGATTACAAGGTCCTCGTGTTACTGATTTCGCTGGTATCCGCAAGATTGAGATCAATGCGACTACAGCCATTCAGTGAAATGTCAATCCAAGGAACGTGAGTAGGATTCTGGCCATAGATGTTCCGCTGAGATTATGGGCGAGAGCGCCGATTGCTTCGGCTATCTTGGGGTTCTGTAAGCTCGACATCGTCGATTACCTGTTCAAAAATCAAGGTTTCAGTTTTCGTTTCATGAGGTCTCTTGGTTGAGATCTTATTTCTAGTCGATTAGCCCTAGACTAGTCGTGTTAATATTCGCTCATTCCTCAAACGTTTCCTTATTGTTTCTTGAGACGAAGTCGGGAGCTATATGAGTGAAGACGTGGTCCAAATCAAGCAAGAGCCTACGCTAGGTCAGACACTTATCCCAGTCGCGCTGCTGGTCGTGTTGCTCGCTTCATCGGTTTATTTGTTTGGAGATGATTCTTCGTATGGACCAAATCAAGTAGCTCTGATTCTTGCCGCTGGGATGACGATCCTCATTGGACTTCGCAATGGCTACACCTGGAAGGAAATGGAGCGAGGCATGGTCGGTGGAATTTCGCTGGCTATGGGCGCACTTATGATTCTTCTTGCAGTGGGCTCACTTATCGGCACGTGGATTTTGGCGGGCATCGTACCTACCATGATTTATTATGGTCTTCAGATTCTGTCACCAACCATCTTCTATGCTGCTGCAACTGTGATTTGTGGATTGGTGGCACTTGCCACCGGTAGTTCTTGGACGACCGCTAGCACGATTGGCATTGGCTTGATGGGCATTGCTGTTACCCAAGACCTGAATCTCGGATTGGCAGCTGGTGCGATCATTTCAGGGGCATACTTTGGCGACAAGCTGTCGCCCTTATCGGATACGACGAATTTAGCTCCCGCAATGGCTGGTACCGACTTATTTGTACATATCCGACATATGCTGTGGACGACGACGCCGAGTTTCATTCTTGCCCTTGGATTCTTCATTATTGCTGGATTCGTGGGCGCGCAGCCTCAACCAGCGGACAACCTCGACATAGTCCTTCGTGATTTAGAGGCACAATTTTCGATTGGCCTGCATCTATTGCTCCCAGCTGTTTTTGTCATTGTTCTGGTGATCCGAAAAATGCCGGCGTTTCCAGCGATTCTGTTGGGTGCATTAGTCGGCGGTCTGTTCGCTGCAGTGTTTCAACAGGCAACCGTTCTAACGTACGTCGGCGAAACAGATCTGCCGAGGAATGTGGCTGTGCTAAAGGGCGTATGGATTGCAATGTTTGATGGCTTTGTTCTGGATTCTGGTAATGCCACGCTCGACGAATTGCTCAGTCGGGGGGGTATGTCCAGCATGCTTTGGACAATCTGGCTTATCATGAGCGCCATGATGTTTGGTGGTGCTATGGAAGCTAGCAGAATGTTGCAGAGAATAGCGCTGGGGATTTTAAGCTTTGTGCGCGGCACGGGCAGTCTCATTGCAGCCACCATCGCCACGTGCATCGGCACGAACATTGTTGCCTCCGATCAATACATCTCCATCGTGCTACCAGGACGAATGTTACGCGCCGAGTACCGGAAACGTAGACTCCATCCTAAGAATCTGTCACGCACGCTTGAGGATGCGGGGACCCTTACGTCGCCACTCATACCCTGGAATACCTGCGGGGCATTTATGTCGCAAGCGCTCGGTGTCGCAACGTTAACTTATCTGCCATTCTGTTTTTTTAACCTGATTAGTCCACTTGTATCAGCCATTTACGGTTATACAGGCTTCACGATTGAGAAATTGGAAGAATTCGATGAAGATGAGGAATCTGCTGTGGCCTACCTTCCGACGGATTCTTAAACTTTCTAACACTGACACATGCCAGAAGCCGTCCTTTCCATTGACCAAGGTACAACTGGTAGTACGGCCCTCGTATTTTCACGCGAAGGCAAAATTATTGGGCGCGCCTACTCAGAATTCACTCAGTCTTATCCCCAGCCTGGATGGGTAGAACACGACCCTGACGAGATTTTTGCGGTCAGCTTGCAAGTGATGACTGCCGCGCTGGAAATAGCGCACATTCAGCCGAGTGAACTAAAGGCGATCGGAATCGCGAACCAACGCGAAACTACAGTAGTCTGGGACCGGGACACTGGTCGTCCCGTACACCCCGCTATCGTCTGGCAGAGTCGTCAGACAACTGATATTTGTCAGCAACTCAAGAAGGACGGTCACGAGGGAATGATTCGTGAACGAACAGGCTTGGTCATTGATGCCTATTTTTCAGGAACGAAGATTAAGTGGATTCTTGATCGTTATCCTGACGCACGGGCTAAGGCGCGGGATGGCAAAGTCGTTTTCGGAACGATTGACACGTGGCTTCTCTGGAAACTGTCGGGTGGTGTACTAGCGACCGAACCAACCAATGCCTCGAGAACCTTGCTGTACAACATTCACGAACGGCAGTGGGATCAAGATTTACTTGATTTGCTTGATGTGCCACGTGGCATGTTGCCTGAGGTCAAGGCGAGTTGTAGTGTGTTTGCTGAGACCTGTCAGCGTGATCGGTTGCCAGGCGGAGTGCCAATTGCCGGTATTGCTGGTGATCAACAGGCTGCACTCTATGGGCAAGGTTGTTGGTCGCAAGGGATGGCAAAGAACACTTATGGCACCGGCAGTTTTGTGGTGATGAACATGGGAGCACTGCGACCGCCGGTCCAACCCGGTCTGTTGACGACCATCTGTTGCGATGGGTCTGGCCAGCCGGCCTACGCGCTCGAAGGATCGATTTTTGTCGCAGGTGCCGCCATTCAGTGGTTGCGGGACGAGTTGGGTTTGATCGTGAAGGCTTCTGACACCGAACCAATTGCTCGAAGTGTGCCGGATACGCTTGGCGTCCACGTTGTGCCAGCGTTTACCGGACTTGGAGCTCCTCATTGGGACATGGATGCGCGTGGTGCAATTCTTGGTCTGACACGTGGTGCTGGTCGAGCCCACATTGTCCGAGCAACCCTTGAAAGCTTGGCGTACCAGACTTGTGATGTGGTCGATGCCATGATCGCCTGCGGTGCTGGTATTCGTGAACTGCGGGTAGATGGTGGTGCAGCAGCAAATGATTTTCTGATGCAGTTTCAGGCTGACTTACTCGGCGTGCCAGTTGATCGTCCGACGATTTTGGAAACCACGGCTTCAGGGGTCGCCTTTCTCGCTGGGCTTTGCACAGGTTTTTGGAGCAGTCCGGAGGAAATTCAGTCAGTGAGACGCCGTGATCGCTTATTTGAACCGATGTTGGGTAGCGCTGAACGAGAGCAATTGCTTGCAGGTTGGAAGCAGGCGCTGTCTCGGGTCCGCACAAATTAATCTGGATTGTGGAGCGGCATGAATCATTCCGCGTATGGTGATACAGGAGAAAAATTTATATTTCCGTAAAAAAACGATGGAGCACGAGTTTAGGCGTTGAGGCTGTGATTGGCGTCAACCCGACGATCAAAAGAAGACTGAGCGCCATTCCAGGAACAATTGGATGAACGGCGACTGCCCAAGGCACTCCGGCTAGTGTGAGCCCAACCCAAATCGCTGTAATTAAAAAACCACCAATGGCTGACGCCGTGGCTGCCATAGGAGTTGTTCGAGAAGAAGTTAAACCGAACAATAAGGGACAAAAGAACGTGGCTCCAACCATGGCGACTGCGTACGAAACAATCGCAAGAATCAACGCGGGTGTTTTTAAGGCTAGCAGTAGTGCAATGATGCCTATACCGATGATCGTCAACCGTGACACACGTAAGTAGTAGCTTTCGCTTTTAACAATGCCTCTCGGTTCATGATACGACTTACGCAAGAAATCGTGTGCGACTGCGGCTCCTGATAACAACAGGAGTGAATCGGTCGTTGACATCGCTGCGCTCGCGATGCCAGTCAACGTGATGGATGACGCGAATGGTCCGAGCAAGGCAGCTGATAACGCGGGAAATGCTTGGTCAGGCATTTGGATGCTGTCCCAAACTAGGATGCGTGCCGCACCGCCGAGGTAAAGGTTGCCGTACAGTAGAAAAATACAAATCAGGAGGCAAGAGGTAGGCAGCGCATAACGGGCGATCTTCTCGTCACGCGCTACGAATACCTTAGTTAGTAATTCAAGGCGTGTTGAGTACGCTACAAACCAAACAAGCCACCACGACAGCAAGTAGCCCCAATTCCAGGTAGTGCCGGTAAGCGAGGTCCAGCCAGGTGCCACAGCCTCTACCTGATGCATTACGCTCGTTAAACCCCCAACAGCATTGTAAACGGCTGGCATTAAGATAATGAGGCCGATCCACATTAAAACGAATTGAAAAACGTTGGTCCAAATGATAGCGAGCATACCTCCAAGGGCTACATAAAATATGAAAAGTCCGGTTCCAAGAACCATTGCCAGCACGAATGGGATGTTGAGTAATTGCTCTAAGATCAATCCGATTCCTCGGATCTGTGCAATCAGGTACACGATGCTCGAAGTTGCAACAACGAATGCGCTAAATGCACGAAGAGTATTACTGTCGAAACGGTCGCCCATAAAATCAGGCAAGGTAAAGATGTTAATTTGTCTCAGCTTTCGCGCGAAGAAAACTAGAATAAAGAGAAAGCCAAACGCAAAACTCATCAGTGGAAGAATCGCTACTCCTCCGAAACTTCCGGCGAAAGCAACGCCACTCAATATTGCGCCCCCATGCATAACCGCGGCCATTATGCCCAGTGTCATCATAAGAGTTCCAAAACGTCGGCCGGCGACCCATAGGTCGGCTTCGCTCCGTTGCTGTCGGCCAGCGGCGACACCAATCGCAATTACGACAACGAGGTAAGCACCAAAGATAAAGAGTCCTAAAGTTGAGGCAGTCATAAAATCGGCCAAGAATTATTTGCGGCGGTTACTTTTTATCTGCCAACAGATGTAGTACTGGTAGACGATTACGACGAGAGGGATCACGATCAACACGAAAAAGCTTGGCCACGGTAAACCTAACAGGCGCATCACCTATTAAGGATACAGGAGTCGACACAGAACACGGAAGAAGCCGCTTTAAAGAGTCTAGTTTCAGGGGCAGCAGCTCTTCAGGACGAGCATGAAAGTAGTTACAGAAGTTTAAAAAGGCGGGCACGTGAAATTCTAGCTTCGAGTATGATTAGCCTGTTTCTACTTGAAAGGAGCGCTGTCATGCGCAAGGTGTTTGGTTTCATTGTGGCGGTTGTTTGTTCTGGGCTATTCGTGGCTTGTACTCCTACTCAAATACCGGAACCTGTTCCAGGGCCAGAGCCCCTCGGGACTCTTATCGATGGTCTAAGCTCGGGCAAGGTAACAGTGGTTGATCTGACTCAACCACTCAATGCAGAGACTCCTATTATTCAACTGCCGGCACCATTGGCTAATACGCCAGGGTTCACGTCGCATTTGATTTCCAACTTTGACGATGATGGACCGGCATGGTACTGGAACTGGATTGAGGTTGGAGAGCATGTCGGGACGCATTTTGATGCGCCGTGTCATTGGATTTCTGGTCGTGATTTACCGTGTGTTGATGCTCTAGAGGCTAGCGAATTCATCGGACCTGCGGTTGTGATCGACGTGACTGCTGAGGTCGAAACAAACCCAGACTTCGTTGTCACGAAGGAAACTATTGAGAATTGGGAAGCCGAACACGGACAAATCCCGTCTGATGCATGGGTCATCCTGCACACAGGTTGGGCCTCCCGCGGACAGGATGCCGCAGCATACTTCAACGCTGATTCAAGTGGAGTGCCGCACTATCCAGGTTTTGGATTAGAGTCTGCGACTTTCCTTGCGACTGAGCGTGACATCCTTGGTGTTGGAACTGAAGCAGTCGGCACGGATGCCGCGGTTGGTGCGACATCGGATCCGCCATTTCCAAATCATTTTACGATGCATGGCGCTGGTAAGTATGGTCTGACACAACTAACAAACGTCAATCTGCTGCCCACGACCGGCGCAGTTGTAATTGCCGCACCGCTCAAGATTGAACGGGGCTCCGGTAGTCCGGTTCGGGTAATTGCGTTGGTGCCAACTAGTTAAACTCTAAGTGCGAGGCTTTAAGTAAGAATGTAAGTATTCGTAGTTCGGACTACCCGCCAATCGACACTGAATATACGTGCGAGTATCTAGTTAATGGCGAAGGGAGTATCTTGATTTTTTGGGAATAGAGTAATAAACCGTGGCTAATTCTTTTTATCGAATCAACGTTCGTGTGCATTGGGCTGATACAGACGCCGCGGGAGTCGTCTGGTTCGGGAACTTCTTTAGATTTTTTGAGCAAGCCGAAGATGAGTTGTTCCGAAGTCTTGGCAGGACTCGTATGGAACTGATTGATGATTTTGATATGCTCATGCCAAGAGTCAACACCTCGTGTCGATTTCGATCGCCGGCTCGTGCAGAGGAAGTGCTGGAAATCAGCATCGCTGTGGAATCTATCACCGTGCGGCGAATCACCTACAAGTTTGAGGTGCGAGAATTAGACAGTCGTCGCCTCGTTGCCGAAGGTGGCTATCAAGTGGCTTGCGTCAATCGGAACACTTTTAAGGCTACTGAGTTTCCTGCTGAACTGCGTGGCTTATTCAAACATATGGATGAACTGATTCGCGAACAGCGACAGAATCGCGGACAACGTAGCGCAGGTTGGATGTGAGATGAGGTCGTGGGTATCATACGCTCTTCGCGAAATGCAGTTAGCTAGTGATTTGAATTCAGTTGATGCAACGTGTGCACCGCACAAGATTTGTTGCTTGGATATGGATAACATAGGGAAGCTGGGGGAGTGTCCTTGATGTATGGATGGGGTATTACGATCCTTCGGTTTGTTCTTGGCCTTGTGTTTGTGGCTCATGGATTAGCAAAACTTCTCCCGGTTTTTGGTGGCAGTTTGGCGAAGACTGTGGCGATGTTTGAAGTAGCCGGGTTGCAACCGGCGATACTGTTGGTGCCGCTCGTCGGTATTGCCGAATTGGTAGGAGGCGCGGCTATTATATTTGGGGTGTGGACACGTCTTTTTGTTAGCTTACTTGCTATCGACATGGGTATTGCTATTTGGAAGATTCATCTACCCCATGGATTTTTTCTCAACTTAAGTCTTGAGCCTGGTGTGGGGCATGGTTACGAATTTGCCATGGTTTTGCTTGGGGGACTGGTTTGCCTGTTACTAAATGGTCCCGGGGCAGTGTCGATTGATGGGTATCGCGCTAGAACTGGTGCAACTAGGTCTCGTAGAATTTCTCAACCGTCACCAAAAAATTAATTACGCTATTCCTTGACCACTAAAACTACCGATCCTTGTTTTTGCAATAGTTATGCAGTTGAAAAATAGTGTGGTGCTCATTACTGGTGGTCGTCGAATCGGTGGCGTTGTAGCCACCGCACTCGCGGCCGCCGGAGCCGATGTGGCACTGTCCTACCATCGGTCTCAAGAAGCTGTCGAGGAGACGGCAAACGCAATTCGCAAACTTGGCCGTCGAATCTTTGTGTCGCATGCTGATTTAACGGTTGAGGAGGATTGCAATTCACTTGTGGCTGCGACTGTGCAAAATCTGGGTCGTTTGGATGTACTTGTGAATATGGCTTCGGTATACAAGCGTGTTGCTTATGACGACTTAACCGGGCAGGATTGGGACTCTGGGCTTGCTGTGGATCTAAAAGCTGCGTTTCTTTGTGCCCGTGCGGCTACGCCACACATGAGCGTAGTTGGTGGTGGTCGTATCATTAATGTATCAGACTGGACTGCGAAGAGTGGTCGCCCAACTTATCCTGGCTACATTCCTTACTATGTCGCCAAAGTGGGCGTCATCGGCCTCACTGAAGCATTAGCACTTGAGTTGGCGGACTCAGGAATTCTTGTGAATGCGATTGCTCCCGGACCAATTCGGCCTCCGGAAGGTCTTCCTGATGCGGAGCGGCGGGCAGTGGAAAAGGCAACCCCTGCAGGTCGTTGGGGCGGGGACGAAGAAATCGTTAAGGCAGTGCGAGCGCTTATCGAGACTGACTTTATAACGGGTGAGACGGTGCGTGTGGATGGCGGTCGGCATCTTCTCTAGTGTTGATTTAGTGAGTTGCACTGAACAAGCGCCGCATCGAATCAAGTGCTCCTGTCAATTCGGCTCTGTTGCGCGCAAAACAGAACCGCACGTAGCCTTCACCATGAGGGCCGAAGTCAACCCCCGGGACGCAACCGATTCTAGCCTGTTGGATAAGATGCTCAACGAATGCCCAAGACTGCGAGTCTGCTTTTGATAGGCGAGACTCTGGTTTCCAGGTTGGGTTAATGCGAAGAAAGGCATAAAAAGCACCAGTTGGTGGTTCGCCGCTAAGTACTGCACCTCCGAGGTTACGAATACCGTTATAGAAAAGATCACGGCGTGCCTGTAGTTCTATTCGAAATTCTTCAATTCGTGCTTGCGCGTTTTCCAGACCGCCCACACCGGCAAACTGCACCACACTGCAAACATTGCTGCAGCTGTAGTAGAGCACTTTCTTGACTCGGTCACGGACAGAGGGATCCTTAATCGAAAGATATCCAAGGCGCAGTCCAGTCATTGCATACGATTTACTGAATGTGTAAATCGGAATTGTTCGTTCATACATCTCTGGTAACGATGCGATACTGATGTGTTGTTCCCCATCGAACAGAATATCCTCATAAGCTTCGTCTGAAACGATCCAGAGATCCCGTTCTTTTGCAAGGTTCGCTATGTGTTCTAGATCGGACCGGGTTAATACGCCTCCTGTTGGGTTGTGCGGAGAATTTATAAGAATGACCCGGGTCCGCGATGTGATCTTTGATTCAAGTTCAACCAAATCAGGTCGCCATCGATTTGATTCGTACAATGGGCAACTGATCGGAACACCACGAGCAGATAAAATACTACCGCGCGTGGATGGCCACATCGGATCTGTGCAGATCACTTCATCATCAGGTTCCAGCAGACCCATAAATGCGATGTACAAGGCATGCATACCGCCATTGGTTACGATGATGTCATCAACTGACTCGACCGGAGTGTCGTTCTTGCCACGAAGTTTTTTAAGAATCAACTCGCGTAGACGAGGAATACCTACCGTTTGTACGTAATGCGTTTGGTTCGTGGTGATTGCCTTCGTCATACCGGCTTTGACGGCATCGGGAGCATCGAAGCCGACGTCACCTTGATCGAGACGAAACGGTTTATCAATACCGAACATCATGTCGCGTATGCGCATGATCCCTGAAAATGGAATCGAATCGAGGTAACTACCCATGCAGACTCTCTAGTAAACCACTTTGTGTCATGATGGTCTTAACGTTCACACCCCCGCATGAGTCAACCTTGCCTCAACTTGACTCATGCGCGAAGTATACTCGACCCATTAGTTAACATGTTTGTAATCTTGATGCGGTGTTCGAAGTGAGGTTGTGACTGACTATGAAGCAGGCTGTCAACGCGGACCCAATAAACACTCTAGATAGTATTCCTGCATTGAATCTTGGTTACTATCCGACACCGATTGAAGAGTTGCGTGGCCTACGTGACCATCTCGGTGGAGGACCACGTCTATTCGTGAAACGAGACGACGCTATCACTTTTGGCTTTGGTGGGAATAAAGTCCGAAAGATGGAGTTGGAAGCCAAACAAGCTCTAACGAAAGGTGCTGACACCTTAATCACAGCAGGTGCTGTGCAGTCGAATCATGCACGAGTGACCGCAGCGACGGCTGCTCGTTACGGACTATCCTGTTTGTTAGTCGTTAATGGTGAGCGGCCATCAAAAGTGACAGCTAATGCACTCCTCGACAAGTTATACGGCGCTACTGTGGAATATGTTCCAACTCGTGAGGCTCGCATGCCCGCCATGTTGGCTGCTGCGGAACGATTGCGGGAAGAGGGACGACGTCCTTATGTGATTCCAGTTGGCGCCTCGACACCGCTTGGCGCAATTGGTTTTGTGAGAGCCGTACGAGAAATGGTAGCGCAAATACCAGTTCCGGATGTGATTGTTCACGCTACATCATCTGGTGGCACACAGGCAGGACTTGTTGCCGGTTGCCACTTATTCGCGCCACACACTCAGGTGCTTGGTGTTAGTGCTGGAGAATCGTCCAGTGATGTGATCTCCACGGTTACAAATCTAGTATCAAAAATTGAAGTTAAGCTAAACATGACTAATGGCTCAGTCTCGAACCACTGTGAAGTAACTGTAGATGATCGGTTTGTTGGAAATGGTTACGGTATACCCACCATAGCTTCAAAGGAAGCTATTGCCTTGCTAGCACGTTGCGAAGCGCTATTGCTCGGTCCGACGTACACTGCGAAGGCCATGGCCGGTTTGATCGAATATGTACGAAAGGAAAGATTTTCTGAATCTCAGACAGTGTTGTTTTGGCACACAGGTGGACAGGTTGCATTGTTCGCCTGATTTTCTACGACCACTACTAGAAATGTTAAATTAATACTGACCTTGTGATTCGGTGTGATTTCTGTTGGTCAGCATTCTGAAACTGCGGAACATCATGATCTGGACGTCAGTGCTCATATTTTTAATCTGTGCGGTTGCAGGGGTCGGCACCCAGGAGTTGACCCTTAGTGAGTTATTGTTTCGTGCGAATGAGTCGGTTATTGACTACGAGCAGAAATTCTCAAATGCGGTTGCTGAGGAACATTATACACAGCGGATTATTCGCGCTGACGGATCGATTGTAGGAGAACGTCAACTGCGTTCGGACATACTTCTCATTTTACTGCCCGGGGCTGATTCTTGGCTGGGCTTCCGAGACGTATTTGAGGTTAACGGCAGGCCGGTTCGTGACCGAGATCTCCGGTTGCAGGCACTCTTTTTGGACGAAGTGAGACTTGCAGTCGATCAGGCTCTTGAGATTTCACAAGAGAGTGCACGCTACAATATTGGGCAAGTTAAGCGGACGGTTAATCTACCGACGATAGCTTTAAGTTTCTTGCACCCACTAAATCAACATCGCTTCGCGTTTGAAAAGATTGGTGAATTATCGATCGATAAACGTCAAACTTGGGCGATACGGTACCATGAACGAGTGCAACCCACCGTTGTGCAAACACAATCCGGTGACTTATTTGCACACGGCACTCTTTGGCTCGATGTTCAGAACGGCAAAGCGCTTCGCACTCATCTTGTGCTAGGTGATGCTATGAGTGATGTGCGGACTACGATCAAAGTGAACTATTGGCACAATGAAGATATTGGGACTTTGGTGCCAGCAGTGATGGATGAACTGTACGAGAACCCAAAAGATGCGAGTGCAACACGCATTGAAGCCACAGCGATCTATTCGAACTTTAGGAAATTCGATGTAAGTACGGATGTCAGTGTCATCGAGGAATGAAAGTTTCGCCAATGGCGAAAAATGTGAACCATGGTAGTAGTTGAGTATGTTTCGGTTAAGAGTTGGACACGTCTCAGTTGGTGACTAAAAACGCATTGGTTGCTAATGCAACCTCAAAAAACCATAAGGCTAATCGACCGTACTTGCTAGAGCAAGTGGGCGAAGCGGCTGTGGTTCAACTGTACGCTGATGGTTTTACCGCTTTGTCTCTTCAAGAGAAGACGCTTATCTACCATCTGTACTGCGCGGCATTAGCCGGGCGTGACATTTATTATGACCAACGATATGTTCACAATTTGGAAATGCGTGAAGTGCTTGAGCAAATTCTAATACATACCGACAATGTAAAAGTGTTTACCTTGGAGGAAATCCGGCGCTATACAAAACTCTTCTGGATTAATAGTGGCCCTTATAACAATTTAACGGCACGAAAATTTGTTTTAAATTGCACACCTGAAGAATTCTCAATAGCTGTTGTAGCTGCAGACAAAGCTGGCGCCAATTTTCCGAGGCGTGAAGGGGAAACACTTAAGGATATGCTTGCTCGTCTTGAGTCGCTGTTCTTTGACGCTTCAGTTGATCCAGTTGTGACCAATAAAACGCCTGGTAAGGGTGAAGACATTCTGTCTTCCAGTGCGAATAACCTATATGTCGACGTCAGAGCCTCTGACGTGCAAGATTTTACTGAGCACTATCCACTTAATTCGAGATTAACCAAGTGTGGTGGTCGACTAGTAGAGGAGGTGTATCGGATAGATGGAAAGTACGGGAAAGAGATTACTAATGTAGTGCGTCACCTTGAGGCGGCGATTCCATTCGCGACTGACGAAATGGCCAAAGCCTTAAATGCTCTCATAAAGTTTTATCGAACCGGAACTTCGCTCGACCGCGAGGCCTACGACATCGCATGGGTCCAAGATGATGCTTCGTCCGTCGATACGATCAATGGATTTGTCGAAGTGTATATGGATGCTCGAGGTACTAAAGGTGCGTGGGAGGCGCTCGTCTTTTATATCAACGAGGGTAAAACTTCTGAAATTCGCACCCTCGCTGAAGCTGCGCAGTGGTTTGAGGACCACATGCCTTGGGATGCGAAGTATTGCAAGCTAGGCGTACACGGCATTACCGCTAATGCCATCGACGTGGTTATCGAATCTGGTGATTCAGGACCAATCACACCTATTGGTATCAACCTTCCTAACGATCAGATCATCCGAGAAAAGCATGGTAGTAAATCTGTATTGTTATCAAATGTAATCGAAGCCCATGACCGATCAATGCCTAGAGAGTTGCGGACAGAGTTCGCATGGACTACGGAGGAAATTTCACGCGCTGCACGATGGGGTAGTTTCGTAGGTGAACTGACTACGAATATGCACGAAGTGATTGGTCATGGGTCAGGCAAAATTGCAGACCATCTTAATGGTCAACCTCAAGCATTCCTAAAGGAGCATTACTCGGCACTAGAAGAAAGTAGAGCAGATTTAGTCGCGCTCTATTTTGTGGCAGATCCCAAGCTCGTTGATTTAGGCTTGGTCGCTGTTGATGATCACAATGACATTGTGCTGACAGAGTATGAAGGATACGTTAGGAATGCACTGGTACAGTTGCGACGGGTTCGCGAAGGGACACAACTGGAAGAAGACCACATGCGAAACCGTCAGATGATCGTTCATTGGCTAATGGAGAATACCACTGCTGTTGAATCACGCCAGCGCGATGGTAAAACTTTTTACCTTATGAGTGATTGGCAGGCATTTCGTAACGGGATTGGGCAATTACTCGCGGAAGTGCAGAGGATAAAGTCAGAGGGGGATTACGAGGCGGCTGTTCAACTTTTTAATCAGCACGGTATTCACTTCGATCCCGTGCTACGTGATGAGGTCGTCACTCGCGTCGATGCTCTTAATTTGCCGTCTTATACGGGTTTCGTGCAGCCTCGTCTTGAGGCCATGGCTAATAGCGAAGGGAAGATTACCGACGTTCTCATTTCGTATCCCCAAGATTTGACTAAGCAAATGCTCGAATATTCTGGACATGCGAATTGTGACGAAAGCTGATTTAGTTTTCTAGGTAAGACGGTCAAACCTCTCGACTTGTGAGGTGGATATCAATTCTATGAATCGTCAAGGTGCTCCTGCTTTACTTGTCTTATCGATTATGTTTTTAGTTTTTGGAACACCTTCAAGTGGTCTAGCACAGTCGATTAAGAACGCGGTGGATGCCAATACAATCTTTAGGCAATTTCTTTTTGAAGCTGAAGATTCTCGAGCCATAGATCCAAAGGCATTCGCAACATTACGGGCTGGCTTGGAAAGCGCTGACGACGAGTTACGACTAATAGCGATTCGGGCATTTGGCAGACTTGAACGGGCAGATGCCGTAAATTTGCTTTTTAATTCAATTGCAGATGAATCTGCAGAAATTCGTGCAGAAGTAGCCAACGCACTAGGCCAGAGCGTTGAATCAATAAGTGAACCGGCTGGAGGTGAGCGTGCAGAGTTATCGGTTATTGCAACGGTGCATGCCGCATTAACCTCCCGACTATATAAAGAGACCGATTCAAAGGTACGTGCAGTTCTTGCCCAAACTCTAGGCCGTCTCTCCTTTCGAAACACTCAATCCATCGCAGCAGCTGAGCAATCCCTTTCTGCGCTTCTCGACATGCGAGACGTAGAAAGTTTGCATGCCTTGTTAGGGGTTGTCGATGGACTTGAATCGCTGACGCGTCAAAACGTTGGACGCCATTCTTTGATGAGTGAAACTGTCGAGGGACTGCGTAGCATCGTAATTGGCTCGATACCGGTGGTGGAGAATACTCAAGACCAAGATGCTTTGGCTCGTATACGTCGATTAGCCATGTCGACGTTAGCGATCAACAGGACAGTAGATAGGGCGACGGTGGAAATCGCCCTATCAGACATTGATCCACAAGTACGGCGTTTGGCAGCAACTACGTTAGGTACAGCTGACGCGCTTAATGATCGTGCTGCACTTGTTATGGCGGCGTTAAATGACTCAGTGGCAATGGTTCGCTACGAAGCTCTCCGAGCTTACGGGGACAGGTTACAAACCAACGATTGTCAGCCAATAATCGATATCCTGAATACGGACGATGGCAACATGCATCTTTCATTGCTGGCTCTCGATCTTCTAGGGAATGAATGTCCATCTACTCCGTCAGTCGATCTTATCCTCGCAAGTATTGCTGGTGAGTTAACTAGCAATCAGACTTTTTTCAGTTGGCACCGTCCTGCGCATGCGCTGGTTTCGCTGGCGTCGGTTGCGCCGGACCGGGCTCAGAATCTATTGCCTCAATTTGCCAAACATCAGATTTGGCAGGTGCGGAGTTATGCAGCTCGGGCTGCTGTAATATTGGCTGCAAACGATTGGCTGTTAGTGCTAGCTAATGATAGTCATTCTAATGTGCGTACATTAGCGGTTAGGGGTTTAGCACAGCTTGAAGGATATACGGCAGATGAGGTGTATCTCAAAGCTCTTGAGAGTTCAGACTATCAACTGATTCTTACTGCAGCGCGAGCGTTGGAAGGTAGTCCGGACAGACGTGTCACTCAAACACTGATTACTACGCTTGCCAGGTTGACTGCGGAAAATTCAGACACATCGCGTGATCCTCGTGTAGCGATTCTGGAGCGCTTGCACGAGCTCGGCTCACGAAGAAATGCTGGTGTGTTACGACCCTATCTTGAGGATTTTGATACACAGGTCTCAAATTTAGCGGCTGAGGTGTTAACCAAATGGACAGGTCAGCTTCACGAACCAGCATCCGTGCCGATGAGAACGAGTGACACACCGTTACTTGAGCCAACTTATCGTATCCAGCACGCACGGATCGAGATGAGTAATGGCGGGGTGTTTCACTTAACCATGCACCCAAGGGAAGCCCCGGCCACTGTGGCAAGATTTGCACGACTGAGCCGGGAGGGATACTACGACGGTCTCATGTTTCATCGCGTCGTTCCGAATTTTGTAATTCAAGGTGGTAGTCCAGGCGCTAATGAATTTGCAGGTGACGACAGGTACCTCCGCGACGAAGTAGGCTTACGTCCACATGTACGTGGAGCAGTTGGTATCTCGACGCGTGGAACAGACACTGGTGATGCGCAAATCTTTATTAACCTAGTGGATAATCCACGCTTAGATCACAACTACACGGTGTTTGCGACTGTGACCAGTGGAATGGATGTTATCGATCAGATCATCGAAGGTGATGTGATGCAACGGATTACAATTTATTGAACAGTGATCAAGAATTGCAGCACCGCTTGGGCAAGCCTGTCAAGGGCGACGATTTATTCGGGTTCTCTAGGTAGAGATATAGAAATAGCTGTTATAAAATTTCTTTGAGACTAAGCTAACTGTTGCTATGCCCAAAAGAGCCATGATCTTCATGTTAATCGTATGCGCACCTGTCTGGATTACTCCAGCAGTGCATGGGCAAATGCGTGCGCAACCGGTTGCTGAGCTTGATGGCCAAGTTGGGCTAGGTTTAATGTTGCGAAAACTCAACACGGTCGGCTCGTTTATGATGATGACCGCGCATCCTGACGATGAGAACAATGCGATTCTCGCGATGTTAAGCCACGGTCAGGGCGTTCGCGCCGCTTTGGTTTCAGCTACCAGAGGTGACGGCGGTCAGAACGAAATCGGCGCGGAACTCTTTGACGCGTTGGCGGTGCTACGCACCGAAGAACTTTTAGCGGCTCATCGATTCGACGGAGCTGAGCAATATTTTACCCGCGCAGTCGATTTTGGGTATTCGTTTAGCATCGAGGAAACTTTTGAAAAATGGGGCCAGGAAGAAATTCTTGGTGATTTTGTTCGTATGATTCGTGTGCTTCGGCCCGATGTCATCGTTGGCTTACGGCCCACAGGTGCTGGCGGTGGGCAGCACCACCAAGCCTCCGCGCTGCTTGCACGAGAAGCGTTTCGAGCGGCCGCAGACGCAACCCGTTTTTCCGATCAGTTACAAGAAGGACTTCGTCCTTGGCAAGCACGCAAGTTCTATTTCTCTGTCAGTTCGCCATTTCAAGCGAGACTAGGGCCGCCGCAAGGTGACGATATTGTCGCTGTAGATACCGGCGGGTACGATTCACTATTAGGTCGCACCTATGCCAAAATTGGTAGCGAAGCGCGTAGCATGCACAAGTGCCAAGGGATGCCCCAATTGTTAGAGGTTCCAGGACAAAGCAACAAGGCCTACTATCGCCTAACCGAATCGACCGTCGACCATCAAACAGTCTCGGACGATTTTTTCAGTGGAATCAACACAACGATTCTTCAACTTCGACAGTATGCTGGATTTAGCCCGCCATCCGAATTAACAATTCAGCTAACGAGCATTGAAACGCATGCAGCGAATGCGTTGCATGTTTTCGAAAGTGAAGGTGTCGAAGCCACACGTCAACCAATTCGTTTGGGTCTTTCGGCCGTGAGGAAATTGCGTGATCAACTCAGCCTGATGAATTTATCAGATGAAGCACAGTATGAGATTGATTTCAGGCTTGTGCAGAAAGAAGCTCAATTTGAGCAGGCATTGCTTTTAGCGTACGAAATCAAACTAGAAGCGTTAGCCGACGATGGCGTGGTGACTGCAGGTCAGCTTGTTCAGATCTCGACGTTTGTGGCAAATCGAGGTAATGCGGACATTAGCGTACGTGGGGTGGTTTTTAATGGTTTTGAGAGTAACGGTGTTGGTTGTGGAACTGACGTCGTAGATGCGGAATCTGTGTATTCCTGCGACTCGCAGTTAAGAATGCCGACCGATGCTGCAAGCACTACACCGTATTTTGAAAGACTCCCTGACGCTGCCCGATATGTTTTTGAGTCAGACGTGCCGTTCGGTGCAGCGTTCGAACCTTCGCCGTTCTCCGTGACATTTTCCATTGAGTTTGACAGCGAGAAAATTGACGTCACCTTACCTATCCAACATCGCTACGAGGAGAATATCTTCACCGGTGAACGAAGAATGGAACTGCACGTCGTTCCTCAGTTAGCGGTTAAGATTTCACCAGATATTGTCATTGTTCCACTTCGTGGAGAACCACGTGACCGAGAATTGCGTGTAAGCGTTACTAATCTCGGAACCGGCGGTATTGAAGGAAAAGTCGCACTCCAGGCGCCGCCTGGATGGATAGTGACGCCGCCAAGTACCCAGGTGACTTTTACGCGGCAGGACGAAGAATGGATAGCGCGTTTTGTCGTTACGCCAGCGGCCGATGTTAAGCCTGGTGAGTTTGAAATGCTAGCGTCTGTTCAGACTGCCGATGCTACCTTTGGTGAAGATGTTCAAGTTGTTGAGTATCCTCACATCCAGCGAAGGCATCTCGTCGGAATTGCGGTGGCAAGACTGAAGGTAATCGACGTGCGTGTTGCTCCCGATCTAAATGTTGGTTACGTGATGGGTGCTGGTGATCAGATGCCGGCAGCGATCGAACAACTAGGTGCTAAATTGGATCGCCTTGACGCGGACACCTTAGCTTGGGGTGACCTGCATAGTTACGACGTGATTATTACTGGCGTACGAGCCTACGAATTGAACCGTCATCTCACTGCGTATAACGATCGCTTGATCGAGTACGTCAAGGGTGGTGGCACGGTGATCGTTCAGTACAACAAGCTGGGTTTCAATGCAGTGCAGTATGGGCCATATCCAGCGCAAATCAGTCGTAATCGAGTGACCGATGAACACGCGCCGGTTGAGGTTCTCGTGCCAGAACATTCAGTGTTCACGACACCTAATCAAATCACTGAAAATACTTGGAACGGTTGGATACAGGAGCGCGGCTTATACTTTCTTGGCGATCGTGATCCAGAGTATGTCGACCTTGTCCAGATCGAAGACTCGTTTAAGTTTAATGATGGACCTAAGCGCGGTGCCTTGGTTGAAGCTCGACTGGGCGCTGGTCGTTGGATGTACGTTGCTCTAGGGCTTTGGCGCCAATTGCCTGCTGGTACTACCGGCGCATATCAACTTCTCGCTAATCTGATCAGTCTTGGTAAAGCCACTAATCACTAATCGTGAATTTCTATAAACCTGTGACTAAAGATTCAGGTGTCCAGCTCTTAGTGTTTCGAGTCGACGTATTTTTCCGAGAACCAGTACTCGCCCGGCACCGAACCCATGACGCCTTCATAGAAAATCGTCACTGGCTCTGTAAAGTCGATCACACCTTTGAATAGCAGAAGCGCTTCTCCGCTTAGTGATGGCCCATTCTGAATCAAGCCGGTTGGGAGATTGAGATCAAGGCGACGCATCACATCGAGCCGGCGATCGCCTTGGATCATATAGAAGCGCTCTGTACGAAACAGCTCTAACAGGTCACCTTCTAGGCCAACCCAGAACAGGTGTTGCGTGCTTGGATCCTTTAGTAGGCTTTCACGAACTTCGTTGTAGGGCTCGTGTCCAAGCGTACATCTTCCTAATACCGGTGGATTAACATAAACGAACCACATGCGTAGCCCGGCCATGCTGGGATCGCTAATGGTTAACTCGATAAGACTGTCATCCATATGAAGCTCGTCCCAGGTTGGGCACTCTGCAAAAACAACACGACCGGCGAACAGCACGATAACAGTTACGAGACTCAGAAAAATTTGTTTTGAAGTGTTAATCATGATCTAGCAATAGGTTTTAATGTGCGTCACCATTAGTTTCTGCAAGAAACGCCGAGGCAATGCGGCGTGCACTTTTACGAATAGCGCGAGTTGCACTGGAGACGGTGATAGTTGCGGTCGTGATGCCGTCAACATCCTCGCCCACACGAAAACGATCCAAGATACTCTTATTTAGGAATTGCTCTGTGAATTCTGGCAGGTCAATTGAGAAATACCCGTAGGGTTCTCGATGTTTGATGATCTCGACGCCAGTGAGCTTGCCGTTTACATCTAGGCCAACCAACATTTCGATTGGTCCTTCATAGCCACGCTCAAGTGGTTCTATGTCTAGGGTTAAGAACGCGAAGCCTAGTAGTTCCTCGCTGTCATTTGTGATCCGGAACGCTTGAATGTGCGGCGAACTCCCTGTGTTTTCTGTGAATTGAGTAGCCGCAGGAAACATTACAGCAAAGTATGCCTCAAGTCCTGCTAGGGCCGATTGCCGGTCTGCGCTCACTTGAACGACCGCAGCTAGCATCAGTGCGGCGATACCCATGGTCGCAGTTCGTAAAAATAGCTTGGTGCGCCGAGTCATTCCTTTATCATCTTTACCCATGTAGTCACACGATCAATACGGGTAAAACCAGAGAAAGTTTTGTCGAATTGTCGGCATATGAAGAATTTAACATCTTACCTGCTCTTGTTGGGTTATTTGGTAACTTTTGTTGTTTCTTTACATATAATCACTTTTCTAAGGACTGTTAGGGTTCCGGCAAGGAAGTCGTGGTTACTGCATTAATAGCATTTCTCTCGGCTACAATTGCGTTGGTTGGAGACGGTAAGGCATTTGTGAGCAAGGTATAAGCTTTTTGCCATTTTTTCAGATCGGAGTGATCATGCGATTGCGTTGGTTTGTCTTTACGCTTGTCGTTGTTGCACTAACCTCAGTAGCTGTTCATGCTCAGCAGACGGGTCAACCCGCAAGCGACGTGCTCCTCCAGTTTGATCCATGGGGCAATCCAACTCCTCGAGGGGGCGTCACAAACAATGGACCAAATTCCCATAGCGTGTGGTGACCAGGTTCTGTGGCGCTGGACCGCGTCAATCATCGTATGTTCGTACCAGAACCAGGCAACATTCGAATACTCGTATATCAGTTAGACGAGAAGGGCCAGCATGTCCGTCATACAGCAGATCATGTAATCGGTCATAGAAGTGTGGTCGGTCGCCGACGACAGTCTGTAACTAATCGTACCGACGGCGCAGGTGGCGCTGAAACTGGTCTTGCGGTGGACAATATCTACCAACGACTGTTTGTGCGAGACCGTAACCGTATTCTCGTCTTCAACGTCCATCCTGATGACATGCAAGATTATCCGGAAGCGACCCACGTAATTGGTCAGCCGGACTTCGAGACCATGACATCTGGTGCCGGGCAGAGGCAATTTAGTGGTTCTGAGATCATCGTTGACGAAGATACACAGCGACTCTTTGTGGAAGACGGCTCACGTATTCTTGTGTTTGATATCGATCCAACAAGACTTGTAGATTTCCCAAATGCGAAAATTGTAATTGGACAGCCTGACTTTAAGAGCCGCGAACAAGGACTTGGGCCAAATCGACTTACACGCGCCCATGGGATTGCCTTAGATCCAGATGAGCACCGACTGTTTGTTTCAGATCAGAACAACAATAGAATTTTGGTTTTTGATATACATCCTGATCGACTGGCCAACGATCCACACGCTGTTGCAGTGCTTGGTCAGCCGGACTTCTACACGAACACGCCACGTTTCTCTGGCGCTCGCGCGAGGCCGGCAAATCGATTTGGTGTGAGATCGATCACGCCTGGTGGCCTAGATTATGATCGGTTGCATAAACGCTTGTTCGTTAGCCAATTGCCTGACAATAGAATTCTAGTGTTCGAAGCGGCGCCGGACAAGCTACAGGATAATCTAGAGGCCTTCGTTGTTGTCGGTCAGCCGGATTTCACGACATTCGATCCAGTTGTTTCACAAACACGATTCGCTTTTCCCAAGGATCCATCGGTCGATTCTGAGAAGCAAATGCTTTATGTCTCTGAGGGTTTTCCTGGTGGAAACCGTGTTATGGCTTTTGACATCAGACCAGAGGTACTCCGCAGCGGACTCGCTGCACTCGATGTGATCGGCCACGTAGATGATGCAGGGCGTGACGACTTTAATCGTCGTATGGCCAATGACAGGTTGGATGCTCGGACCACGACGATGGCACGTGCCGTGGCGCTCGACGCAGTAGACCACCGGCTCTGGGTTGCTGACGAATATAACAACCGGGTCCTTGGTTTTCGTCTCGACCGCCACAATCGGTTGTTGGAGTATGAAGCGCGTTGGGTTTTTGGCCAGCCGGACTTCCAAACCGCACAGGCAGCGAGGTCAGCAACGGGCATCAACGTGCCTCTTGCGCTGGCCTATGACGTTTTGGATAAGCGTCTGTATGTGGGCGACGGATGGAACGATCGTGTCCTGATTTACGAAACCAATCCCGAGACGTTGTCTTCGGGCGGAGGTCATGTGGCTGTGGCGGTTCTAGGACAACCTGACTTTGAAACCCAGGAACCGCAAACAAGTCGCAACCGTTTCGATTTCGCCGTCGATATCGGTCGGGGCATTGCATCGAATATGTTGCCTGTGGGTATTACGATTGACTTCAAAAATCGTCGAGCTTTTGTTGCTGACGGCGGAAATCATCGAGTGCTCGTATTCGATATTGACCGTGATCGGCTGACCAGTGGTTCTGATGCGATTAATGTACTTGGCCAGCCAGATTTCACGTCAGGTGACCCTGGGTTGGCGGCCCACAGCTTGAGTTCACCTGGACATCTAGCGTACGACGCTGATAACGACCGCCTCTTCGTTGTAGACAACAGGAACCACCGCTTGCTTGTTTTTGCTGTGGCACCAGACGTAATACAAGACGGAATGGCTGCGATCTCAGTTCTCGGGCAACCGGATTTTTCCAGTACGACGCCGGCAACTCAATTGCGAGGTCCAGGCAAAGTGATCACGGGAAAAAGTTTAGCTTCACCGAATGGTGTAGCGTACGACCATGTAAAGCAACGGCTGTATGTTGCTGACCAGGGTGCAGACCGTGTACTTGTATTCGATGTCACAGCGGATCGAATGAAAAACCATCCGACTGCTTTGGCTGTGCTGGGTCAGCGCGACGAGATGAGTCAATCTGGACAAGTGTTAAGGGATGTGTCCGCACAGGACCAATTGTACGATCCACGTGGGTTGGCATTCGACAGTATCAATCAACAGTTGTACGTGATGGATTCGCACTGGGCTCGGATGCTGATATTTAGAGATCCTTCTAGTCGCCACCGTATCGAGGTACCACCGAATGGCGTGGCCCGTTTCAGCTCGTTGGACCCTATCCTTGCATTAACGGACCCAGAACTCATTCTGGGTCAGGGAAAACTCCAAGTGGATGCTGGAGTTGCAGGTCTGTGGATGAAAACTCGTACCAAGGTCCTGATGGACACGCAAACTGAACAACAAAGTCGTCTTCTCCTTCATCAAGTAGCAGGGCGACTTGAAGCACCTACGATGCATGCGTTGGTTCTGGCCGATGGACGTGATGGTGCGAAGACTGTCATCAATGTTACTAATGAAACAGAGTCGTCCCAAGCGGTGGGTTTCACGCTGCGGTCAGGAAATGCCATAAGTTCGACTATGGAGACGCTGACTTTGGGGGCCTCCATGACCGTTGATGTGGCAGAACTGCTGGATGGGTCCTTCGATACTGGAGCACTTGAGGTGACTTCGGATGCTCCTGTATCAGTAGCGGCTTGGCATGTTCTAGAAAACAAGTATGGCGAAGAAATAATCTCCATGGCTCCAATGGTGCGTGGTTTGTCGCCGAACTCTGTGACCGTTCTACCGCATGTCATGATTGGTGGAGGATACGAAACCGACATAGTCTTGTTGAATGTAGAGAATGAGTCGGTGCAAGGAGAGATAGCTCTTATCGATGACGAAGGTCATGAAATCGAGTATCAACGGTACGAAGTATCACCGCAGGAAGCGTTCATCTGGCAACCATCAACCGGTAGTTTGATTCCACGCCGTACGTATGCGGTTGTGCATCCGACCTCCTCATTTACACCGTTGATTTCTGCATTGGTGTCACGGTCGGATGTGGGATTAATTACTAGGGTTGGTCTTGAGCCAGTCGCGAATGTAATGTATGCCAGGATTCCAATCCAGTCCATGCCAGATCTAATTCGTCACGGTCAGATGACACGGCTCGATTTAGTGATTGCAAATCCTGCTGAACACGCTGCCTCGGTGCGGTTCGTGCTGAGGGATCTAGATGGTCAAGAGGTGGACCGTGATGAGCGTCTTATCTTGCAAGGAGTTCAGAATGCATTCACTCTCGGTAGTTTGTTTAATCGTGTGCAGTTCGCGGGCTCTTTAAGTATTGCATCGGACGTCCCAATTGCTTGGTCGGCGCGTCAAGTGACGACGAATCTCAGAGGTGATGAGATCTTGACCGAGATTCCTGTTCTGACGGATAGTTCAGCGTCAGGGAAACTGGTATTTCCGTATAATGACGGGCAGGGGAACTCGACTCAGCTTTTTATGATTGCTGGAGCAACTGGTCGGTTAGAATCACACGTTGAGTTCGTCGATATGGGCGGGCAGTTAATCGATGTTATCGCTCGGTAAAAAACATTATGACTAAAAACTGGCCAATTATTGCCGCGTCCTTTCTTACGATTGTCTTTACCTTCGGGATACCTACGATGGTAATGCCAGTCATCTACGCACCAATCATCGACGAATTCGGATGGGGTCGTGCGCAGGTGACGTTTGTTGCAACACTCAAGTTCGGTGCTGGCGCTGTCTTTGGTATTTTCTTTGGCGTCATTGTCGACAAATTGAGCATTCGAAAAATCGTGGCCGTTGCTTCCTGCCTGTCGGCCATTGCGATGCTAGGATTTCTCTGGGTGCAAACGCTCTGGCAGTTTTATCTCGTCGGTCTTGTGTTGGGAATGGGTTCAGTTTCCTGCATGATTGCCATCAAGGTACTGGTTTCGCAGCGGTTTATGCATCAGCAAGGTCTTGCGATTGGTTCGGCGTTACTTGGTACCAGTGTCGCGGGGATTTTTACCCCACCATTTGCGACATGGCTGATTGGCATCTATGGCTGGCGGATGACGGTAGCACTGCTAAGCATTGGCATTTGGACAGTTGCGCTCCCAGTTTTCTTGCGGGTCGTTAAAGACTCTCAAGATGCTGAAATCGAAGGCGCAGGACCTGCAAATAGTTCATCGCAAACCAAACGCGAGGAGAGTGCTGCCGCCGAGATAGATTTTTCAGATGTGCTGAAAAGCCGCTCGTTCTGGATGATTGGCCTGGCTGTGAGCTTGATTGGGTTTACGGATCAGTCGCTGGGGCAACATCTTATGCTGTATCTCATTCAGGAGGTTCATTACAGTCCCATGGACGCAGCTTGGATAAAGAGTGCCGTGTTCGGCGTTAGTATTGCGGGCAAGCTTGGCTTTGGATGGCTATACGACAAGCTGTCGGTGCAAGGCGTCATGCTCTGTTATTTCCTGATGGCTGTGTCCGTGTTACTGATGTTTCCCCTTTTCATTTCGTCTGCGCTGGTTGCATTTATCATTACGCGTGGTTTATCCCACGGCGGTTCGATTGTAGACATCCCGGTCTTATCGAAGCACTGTTTTGGGCCTAAGGTGCTAGGGAAGACAATAGGGATTCTGACTGCGTGCGTGACCATTGGGTTCGCTATCGGGCCGCCGCTAGTGGGCTATATGTCCGACACACAGGGTAGTTACAGGAATGCTTTTATCATGCTCGCCGTTGCGTCGATTGCGGCCGGCTTGTCTTTATTGGGTGTGAAGACGACTTATCGAGATCGAATAATCGCCCTGGAGCAGTCTCGGGTACAAGCCTCAGAAACGTCTGCGTGAGAGTTTTCAAAATTAGTACTGCGTGAGTTGTGGGGCACTCATAAACATCTCATTGGAGATCATGCGCTATGTACAATGCCTACGAACACCCTCATGAAGATCTCCGGGAATTACTAAAACGTGCGGCTGATGTTGGTGAACTGCTGACAGTGGATGGCGTAGATTGTAATTTGGAAATGGGTGCGTTTACTGAGATTGTCCACCATACGCATGCCAACCCACCAGCCATTTTGTTTCAAAAGATTCCAGGATTCCCAGATGGATTTCGTGTTGTATCTGGGACCATGAATTCGCGCAAGCGTTTAGCAATCGCTCTTGGATTTCCAGTACCAGAAACTCCCATGGATGTCGTCCGTTCGTACCGTGACCGAATGCAATTACATAAGTCACTTGCACCTGAAACTGTGGAGACCGGACCGATTCTTCAGAATATTGATCGTGATGACGATGTTGACTTAAATAAATTTCCTGCACCACTTCTTCACGAACGAGATGGTGGACGATACATTGGCACTGATGATCTTGTGATTATGTACGACCCAGACGACGACTGGGTTAATGTTGGCACCTACCGGGCGATGCTCCATGATCAACGAACAGTTGGACTATGGATGTCACCTGGAAAACAAGGTCGGCAGATTCGAGAAAAATATTTTCGTCGAGGACAACCGTGCCCCGTACTTATCAGTTGCGGACATGATCCGCTTTTATTTCTTGGGGCTGGGAACGAATTACGATTTGGACTTTCGGAATTCGCGTGGGCGGGTGGACATCGTGGCCGGCCGTTTGAAACGATTCGATCTGAACGCTATGGCCTCCCGATGCCGGCCCACAGTGAGATTATTTTGGAAGGTGCTATGCATGCCGGTGACGTGCTGCCTGAGGGTCCGTTTGGGGAATTTACTGGCTACTATGCGAGCGCTGTCAGCGATGAGCCAGTTGTCCGGATTGAACGGATTTACTATCGCGACGATCCCATTCTCACCATGGCGAGCCCGATGCAACCACCATCGGACTTCTCTTTTAGCAAGTGTGTTATGAAGTCTGGCATGATTTGGGATGAGGTAGAGAGGGCGGGATTAAATGGTGTCCAGGGTGTATGGTGCCATGAAGCTGGCGGGCCTCGACTTTTTAACGTTATATCAATTAAACAGGCGTACGCTGGCCATGCGAAACAGGCGGGCTTGCTCACAGCTGGTTGCCAATCTGGTAATTACCTCGGGCGCTATGTTGTGGTAGTGGATGAAGACATCGATCCAACAAACACTTTTGAGGTTATTTGGGCCTTGTCGACCAGAAGTAATCCAGCTGAAGACATTGATATCATTCGCCGAGCATGGAGCGGTCCACTTGATCCCATGTTGCGAGCTGGCGAGCGCCTGAATTCACGCGCAATTATTGATGCCTGCCGACCATTCGAATGGAAAGATCAATTTCCACCGGTGGCTAAGGCAAGTGACATTCTTAGAGAAAAAGTAGCAGAAAAATACAAGGCAATCCTTGCTAGCATTGACACCTGACATCCGTTCCAGGACTTATATCGTGCCGAAGATTATGAGGCTTATCTAATGAGTGAGACAACTGCAGGAATAGACCGTACGGTCAAACCGTACCAAGCGTCCGACGGCAAAGGTGCTCTAGATGGTAGGCGATACTTAGAGAGCCTGCGCGACGGACGTGAGGTGTGGTACCGAGGGCAACGCATTGAGGATGTAACGACACATCCTGTATTTTCGACAATGGCAAAAAACGTTGCCAGGATTTACGACATGCAGCACGCTCCCGAAACCTCAGAAATAATGACCTATGAGCAGAAAAACGGGCGTCGGGCGTCATACTCTTACTACCTACCAACCGCGCCAGAAGACTTATTGCTCCGACGTGCTAATACCGAGATCTGGGTCCGGGAAGTATTCGGAATGTGTGGCCGATTACCAGATTTTTGTGCGTCGATGGTAGTTGGTTACTACGATATCCATGACCAATTGGCGGAACTTAACCCAGATTTAGCACGTAATACCAAGACCTATCTTGACTATGCGCGTAATCACGATTTGTGTCTATCGCATGGATTGCACGATCCAACCATGGATAAGTCACTCCGCCCTTCTGAAGATCCTGACAGGTGCGTGAGGGTAGTCAAGGAGCGTGATGATGGGATCGTCGTACGCGGTGCCAGGTTTAACACATTTGGAATATTCTCGAATGAGATCCTAGTTTCACCGACGTACCAATTTAATGAAGATGAAGAGGACTTTGCGATCTGGTTCACTATTCCATGCAACGCTCCTGGGTTAAAGCAAGTTGCTCGAGAAGCTTTTTCTGGCCGGAATCCACTAGACCATCCAGTCTCTGCTGGTTTTGACGAAATTGACTCGCTCGCAATTTTTGACGATGTGTTTGTGCCTTGGGAGCGTATCTTTTTGTATCGAGAACCACTGGCGGCGAATCGATTGTTTCGAGGGAACGTGATGTCGTGGGCGAGTTATGCTGGTTCGGTCTTGACGCAAATGCGAATGGAGATTCTCGTTGCGGTTGCTTATCTACTGGCTACGACGTCTGGAGTAGACAAGCGGCCGAATGTGGCGGGCACTCTGGGTGAGATGTGCACATATCTCGAATTATGTCGGACAAATCTTCGAGCTGGAGAAATTGATTGTGTGCGATCACAAGGAGGTCTGTATCGTCCCAAGCCTGCGCCTGAACGCCGGGCTCTAGTGACGATGGTTTCAGAGCGATTTATTGAACTTGTCGAACACATTGGTACAAGCTCGCTCATTTTCTTGCCAACTGCTGAAGACTGGGAGGTTCCAGAATTGAGGAAGTACTTGAACATTTACATGCGTGGTAAAGGAACATCGCCGATCGATCGTCATAAACTCTGCAAGCTGGCTTGGGATTTGACGGGTGATTCTTACGGTAGCCGACAGCAACTTTATGAACGGTTACACTCAGGGGATCCGACGATGGTTGTGGCAAATGCTTTCCGGCGTTATGATTTCTCTAATGGCATTGACTTGGTTACGAAATTTTTAGACTTAGAGCGACCCGTGACTGGTTCGGAAATAGGATAGAAAGGGACGGTTGCGCCGCACTCCATGGATAAATTTATTATTGCTCCACACATGCGGCTTCAAGAGTGGGTCGCCCATGAAAAGGGCTACTTTTCAGACGAGGGTTTAGATTACGAATTTCGTGATGGAAAGCGTAGCGTCAGCAGTATCAAGACGGCCGAAGAGATTTCTCCTGATCTTCGGAGCGGTGCCTACCAAAGTTTTGAAGGACAAGGTCGAGGGTGTTCAATTAGTTCTGCTTGCCATTGGACGGTTAATATGGCGGCATCAGCGGGCCACGGTCGGGTTTGGGGTGAGGCCTACTCGGTAAGTCCGTCTGGTATTTATGTTCCACCGGATTCGTTGATCAAGCGACCAGAAGATCTGGCTCATGTTCCGATCACTGTCGGCTATCAATCAGGTAGTCACTACTCAACGATCCAGGCGCTTGAGGCGTTTCTTCCACGTGACCAGATTAAGTTGCATTTTGGCGGGATGCTCTTTCAGCGGCTTGAGTTATTGGTGGACGGAGAAGTGCCAGCGGGCAACGCGTTCGGCGGTCCGTTATACCTGCTCGAACAATTAGGGTTCCGGAAGATTATCGACACCACGTTTATGGTCGCCGCACTGGTGGAGGAGGATGTGGATCCTGCCGACGTTCGGAAGTGTTATCGTGCACTGAAGCGTGCACAAGCGGATATCGATCTACGTCCTGAGTTATACACGCATTACTACAAGAATATATTTCCTGACCGGTTCCACGAGATCATGGATACCCGCACCTTTGGTCCCGGCGAGAGAATAGTGTTCCAACCGTACTCGAAAGAAATGTTCGAAGTGACCCACAAGTGGGTAGAGGACTGGGAAATTTTTCCAGAAGGCAAGGCTGGCACGGCCGCGTACGAGGAATCGGTTGTAGTGTCAGACCTGTAACGAAGGGAAATATGGCTAATATTGTTTTTGGACTTGGTTCGTCGCACGGCCCACTTTTGTCGACACCTCCAGATAAATGGACGGGACGGGTTGAAGCGGACAAAAAAGCTCCAGGCCATCCGTTTCGTGGTGGTACTTACAAGTTTGACGAATTGGTGGAAGTGCGAGCGAAAGAAAATTTGGCCGAACAATGCACGCTTGAAATGAGAACAAAGAGACATGCAGCCTGCCAGCGTGCTATTGAACAACTTGCGGAGAGATTTGCAAAGGCATCACTTGATGCCCTTGTAATAGTTGGCAACGACCAACGTGAGATTTTTACTGAGGCTCTCACGCCACCTTTTAGCGTTTTTTATGGCGAATCTGTGGATAACATCCCTCCATCCAAGGAACGGTTGGCCAAGCTGCCACCTGGTTTAGGTGCGTCTCACTGGGCCAACTCGCCGGCAGAGGCAACGACCTATCCTTGCGTGCCAGAGCTCGGGGAACATATCCTCCGGTCGGCCATGGAAGAAGGTTTTGATGCTGCGGCAATGAAAGTATTACCGGAAGGACCGAATGGCCGTAAGGGCTTGCCACACGCCTATGGATTCATTTATCGACGGATCATGAATGATATAGCGATTCCGGCTGTTCCAATTGTGCTTAATACGTTCTTTCCACCGAATCAACCGACGGTTGGTCGCTGCTTCGATTTTGGCCGAGCGATCTGTCGAGCTGTGACGTCGTGGGATAGTAAAGCCCGGGTGGGAGTGATTGCTTCCGGTGGCTTGAGCCATTTCGTTATTGATGAAGAATTTGACAACATGCTCCTTGAAGGAATGAAGTCAGGAGACCGTTCACAATTAGTGAATATTCCCGCAGACCGATTTCGATCTGGTACATCAGAGACGAAGAATTGGATTACGACGGCCGGCGCTCTTACAGATACTGACTTGAGCATGACAGTCGTTGACTATGTGCCATGCTATCGATCGGACGCGGGTACCGGGAATGCGATGGGTTTTGTAACCTGGGATTAAGCAGGCCCTGACTGCGGTTGGCGTCGCAACGATCTATATATTTGTTTCTCTTGCGATCATCACTTCCGTCGATTTCACAATTGCTACGGCAGTATCGCCACGTTTCAGTTTAAGTTCTGCGACTGCGTCTCGCGTGATGACGGCAGTGAGCACTTGGTCGCCGACGCGCAAGTAGATCTGCGATAGCAATCCGTCCGACCGGACTTCCTCTACAATTCCGTGCAGCTGATTTCGACCGCTAATTGCCAGGCTCGCCTCACCACGAGCCCGCTTTACTCGGTGGGCCTCGGTGGGTTTATCGCCATGCCGGTCAAGTAATCGTTCGATTTCGAATTCGGTCAGCCGGTGGTGTCCACCATCGGTCTTGGTTGTTCGCACGCTTCCCTTATAAATCCACTGTTTGAGGGTGGAGTAGCTCACACCAAGACGCCTAGCTGCTTCACGGACGGTTAAAAGTGACATAAATCGAATAAAATCGTTTGAATAATCGTATAAAATCATACTAAACTGATTTATTGATTATGGCAAGCCATCTTATCTTCATTGTTCATTCCCCTTGGGACGCCTTGATTGCATCTAAGTTGACGGCTGACAAGATGGTGACGATAGCGGCCTTAGGGTTATTCAGCAAATTTGTCAGAATTCATCCGTTTCCATCATTGTGAAATTAGTGGAGAAACATGCCTGTTGATATTTGGCAAATCTCGTGGTTCACGATTCTGGTCGCTTGCATGGCGACCTTAATCATGATGCCGTTTGGGATTGCGACCGCTTGGTTGTTGGCGCGTTGTACCTTTACCGGAAAAACAGCGTTGGAGACTTTCGTCTCTCTGCCACTGGTACTGCCACCTGTAGCGACTGGCTTAATCCTGTTGCGACTTTTGGCACGTCGTGGGCCGGTTGGTCGTCTGTTGGACAATGCCGGGATTGAATTTCTCTTTACATGGAAAGCAGTCGTGCTTGCAATGGCAGTGCTCGGATTTCCGTTGTTAGTTCGCACGGCACGTGCGGGATTTGAGCAAGTAAATCAGCGTTATGAGCTAGTCGCACAAACTCTCGGCGCTAGTCGCCTTCGTGTTTTTTTTACGGTGAGTCTTCCGCTGGCTTCACGTGCAGTGGTCGCAGGAATTCTACTCGCTTTTTCCCGTTCGTTAGGGGAGTTCGGTGCGACAGTAATGGTTGCCGGTAGCATTCCTGGTGGTACGCGAACGTTAGCTTCGGGTATTTACAATTATGTTGAAATAGGACAAGACGCTAACGCAAACGCCCTATTAATGATTTCGATTATCCTGGCGTTTGGTGCAGTCTGGCTATCGAACCACATTGCGCGTAGTGCAAATCATTGAGGTTGCACGATCGCCTCTTGGCCGGTTACTGATTATTCTAATAACAAAATGCGCACTTCTATCGTTCTCGATATTGTGGTTCAACTTGATGCTTTTAATCTCGAAGTCCATGAGCATTTAAATTCTGAGGTGGTGGCGCTCTTTGGCCAGACAGGTTCTGGAAAAACGACGATGCTGGAGACGATTGCCGGCCTGCAACACGCACTGCAAGGAGAAATTAGGGTAGGTTCGCATTTGTTGTTTTCGTCACGTGCCGGAGTTGACGTGCCAGTGTGGCAACGTCGTGTAGGTTACGTACCACAAGACGTAGTGCTGTTCCCACACATGGATGTAAGGCGGAATATTAGCTATGGCCACTCGCCTAGTTCGATGCTGTCTTTCGACAGGGTTGTTGATTTACTAGATATTGAACCACTTTTCCCGAGACCGATTGCTGTGCTGTCTGGTGGTGAGCGCCAGCGCGTCGCCATTGCTAGAGCGCTCCTGTCTTCGCCGAATATACTGCTACTCGACGAACCACTGACTGGTTTTGATAATGCTTTTAGGCAAGAGGCCTTAAGATATTTAGGTCGTCTACGAAACGAACTCGACATTCCAATGTTTTATGTCTCCCATGATAAAAATGAGATTCTGGAAATTGCCGATTGGGTGATTGTGATAGAACAGGGACAGGTAGAATGTGCTGGAGAACCTTGCTCAGTGCTTAGCGGGCATGCGTAATTAACCAGCTCAATCTGATGCGAAGGGCGAACCGTCCAATTTTGGTCAGCATTTTAGTTGTGACGTAACTAATAATGAATAACCTTTTCAATCCATTGCTTCACGAGAGCAGAGTGCCACGCTTTGATGACATTCGGCCAGAACACGTAGAACCTGGCATTAAAGAATTGTTATCTCAATTGGGCGCTAAGTTTGAGCAGCTAGAGCGTGATGGAAAGCCGACGTGGCTTGAGCTAATCGAGCCGCTTGAGCGAATCGACGACGAACTAGGTTACCGGTGGGGAATCGTGAGTCACTTGACGTCCGTATCTAGTAATGATGCATTACGGGAAGCATACGAACGAGTGGAACCGGATCTCGTGCGATTCAGTATGCGGATTGCTCAAAATCGTCCTGTGTACGATCTGATGTGTGCACTGCGAGACGGGTCTGAGTGGCGTCGGCTTAATGCAAGCCAACAGAGGATCGTGACGTTGTTGATTCGTGACGCAAAGCTCGCCGGTGTTGGTCTCGATGGCCCTAACCGCGAACGCTTTCGAAAGATTCAGACCGAACTAGCAGAACTTTCGACGCGTTTTTCGAATAACGTTCTCGACGCGACCAAGGCATTCGGCATGACACTGCGGGATCGCAGCGAAGTCGACGGGTTACCGATGAGTGCTTTACAACTTGCAGCGCAGGCTGCCAGGCTTTCTGGAGAGCCAAACGCAACAACTGAGAGTGGGCCTTGGCATATCACTCTGGATCACCCAAGCTTTGGACCATTTATGCAACATAGTCGTCGGCGTGAACTACGGGAACGGCTGTACCGCGCGTACATCGCAAGAGCATCGAGCGGTGACTTTGACAATACACCTCTGATTACCCAGATCCTAAAGCTTCGTCAAGAGATGGCTCGACTATTGGAATACCCGAATTACGCTGATCTCAGCTTGTCCACGAAAATGGCATCCGGAGTACAAGCAGTCGCAACGTTACATGAAAAACTACGCGTGGCATCTTTTAATCGAGCACATAAAGAATTCCAAGAACTAAAAGAGTTTTCTAGGACACATACTGGATTACAGATTGAGACTAATACAGAGACAATGGAATTGCAGCACTGGGACGTTTCATTCTGGGCCGAGCGGCTCCGAGAAGATCGGTACGATTTTTCCGAAGAGGAATTACGCCCTTACTTTCCGTTACCGCGTGTCCTCGAGGGATTGTTTGCCTTAGCGGAGCGCCTCTTTGGAGTAAGAATCTGTTCCGCAGATGGTGAGGTTCCAGTTTGGCATGAAGATGTCAGGTTTTTTCGTGTTACAGGAGAGGACGAAACTCCTCTCGCGGCGTTTTACCTAGATCCGTACAGTCGTCCCCAGGAGAAACGTGGTGGCGCTTGGATGGATGAGTGCACTGGGCGGAGTCGTTTGTTTTGTGATGTGACTGCTGGCCAGAGATTACCCGTTGCGTACCTAGTGTGCAATCAGAGTCCTCCAGTGGATGGAGAACCATCGTTGATGCGATTTCGAGAAGTCGAAACGTTGTTTCATGAGTTTGGTCACGGCCTTCAGCACATGTTAACCAGTGTTGACTATGGTTTTGCAGCAGGAATTAATGGTGTGGAGCACGATGCTATTGAATTGGCAAGTCAATTTATGGAGAACTGGTGCTACCATCGCGACACCCTTCTTGCCATGGGTTGCCACTACGAAACCAACGAGTCTCTGCCGATAACTTTCTACGATAAGATCTGTGCAGCGCGTACTTTTCGTGCCGGCGAACAGATGGTGCGTCAATTGTTGTTTGGTCTAACGGATATGATGTTGCACGACGGGTACGATCCTGACGGAGATGTAACACCGTTTGACGTTCAACATGCTGTTGCAGAAACGACGAGTACATTACCGCTTCTTGCTGACGATCGTTTTTTGTGTAGTTTTTCACACATATTTGCTGGTGGGTACGCAGCGGGCTACTATGCTTACAAATGGGCTGAGGTGCTCAGTGCTGATGCCTTCGCAATGTTCGAAGAAACGGGACTCGAAGATCCAGAGGCTGTTGCCACAGTCGGTCGTCGTTTTCGAGACACCGTACTTGCTATGGGTGGTAGTCGACCGGCGATGGATGTTTTCATGGCCTTTCGTGGTCGCGAACCAGATCCAGCGCCACTTCTTCGGCACTCCGGCCTTGCAGATTAAGTGTTGTGTTCGTTCCTGAGGTGAGCAAGTGAATCAAACGGTCTATTTGGTTCATCATGGTGAGGCGGTCGAATCAGACGTGAATGCTCAACGGCCACTGTCCCATAAGGGTCAGAAGCGGGTTGAGCATCTTGCGGATCTAACTGCTGCCAAAAAGGTTAGGCCTGAGGCGATTTGGCATAGTGGCAAGCTCAGAACTCGCCAGACAGCTGAAGCGTTTTGGCGCGCATGCAACCCATTGTCAGAATTGTCGATGGTGCGGGGGCTGCAACCAACTGACCCGGCCGAGTGGATTCTGGATCGAGTGGACGCCGACACTCGATCGATTTTGCTCGTCGGACATAAACCTAACCTCGATTGGATGCTTAGCCTAATCCTGAATATACCCAGCACCTTTCCGCCACACGGAATCGTTGGATTAAGACGTGCACCTGCTAAGTGGTTTGAACTATGGCGCTTGTCACCGCTCTAGTTGAGAGACCTACTATTTGTGTGGAATGTGGAAGGTGTATTCTTCTAACCAGTTCACGCAAGCCATCAATTACGTGGAAAATGAAGTTCTGGTGGTAAACACGACAACTGCTTTACACGATCAACTTCTGATCGCGCTACTCCGAAATTAACTGGTGAAGGTGTTGTTGTAGTAATTCCCATACACGTGTCACGTGTCGCTCTTGAGTTTTGATGTTGCCGATGGCAAGCCGAATGGCATACCGACCGTCTGGTTTGGCATGGGAAAGGTAGCATTCTCCAGAGTGATTCAGTGCATCGAGTAAGTTGGCATTCAACCGTTCCAATGCGGCTTCACTCTGGTCATGCGATTTTGGCTTAGCGCGGAAGCAAACCACGCTGAAAGGCACAGGAGCGAGGCGCTCGAACGTTTCACTGGCGTCGACCCAGTCCGCGAATAAGCGTGCGAGGCGCATATGTTCAACTAAACGCTGCCGAATACCATCCGCACCGAAGTGTCGAAGAATCATCCAGAGTTTTAGTGCACGAAACCGCCGTCCAAGTTGAATGCCGGTGTCCATCAGATTGGTGACACCTGCCGTTTCACTCGTTTTAAGGTACTCTGGGGTGAGTGTGAAGGCTGCGCGAATCATATCCATTCGTCGACAGTACAAGGCACTCAAGTCAAATGGTGTGAATAGCCATTTATGTGGATTGACAACCACCGAGTCGGCTTGTGCGCAACCATCGAGTACGTGTTCGTATCCTGGCACCATTGCGGTTACGCCTGCTATGGCAGCATCGACATGCAACCAAACGCGTTCAGTCTCACAAATTTTTGCAATGGCTGGAACGGGATCGATGCTTGTAGTGGCCGTGGTTCCGACGGTGGCGATCACTGCCAAGGGGAGCAGCCCCTTCGCACGGTCGTTTTGAATAGCGCGATTGAGTGCATCTGGTCGCATTCTGAACGAAGAATCGACAGGAATTTTTTGGAGGTTCTGTTGTCCAAAACCAAGCAAAAGCACTGCTTTGTCGATCGATGAATGGGCCTGTTCTGAACAGTAGATTCGTAACGCGGGAAGATCGGTTCGGCCTGCCAAGCCTTGTTCCCGCACTTTCGGCACTGCTGCTTCGCGTGCTGCTGCCAACGCATGGAGCGTTGACACAGATGCTGTGTCATAGATGACACCATCAAAACCATCCGGTAAGCCGATCAGCCGCCTGAGCCAGGCCAGCGTTACTTCTTCCAGTTCAGTTCCTGCAGGCGAAGCTTGCCACAACATTGCATTGACGTTGAGTGCCGCTGCCAGAAACTCTGCGAGCACTCCAGGTGCGCTACCGCTGATTGGAAAATATGCCATGAAGCCTGGATGATTCCAGTGCGTCAGCCCTGGGACGATGATGCGCTCGAAATCATCCAGAATGGTGTCGAAGGATTCGCCTGAATCTGGTGCGGATGTTGGAATCGCATCCCGGATATCTCCAGGCGCAACGCTCGGCAGCACTGGGTACTTCTCGGGGTTTTGAAGATACTTGGTGACCCACTCAAGGACGCGCTGGCCGTAGCGTCGAAACGCTTCCGAATCCATATCGCCGAGGTGTTGGTTCACATCATCCGAAACAGTATGTTTCGATTCGTGTGTGTCGGCGGACATAATGAGATCAGATTATACCAAACAGACTTCGTTTCGCTAGCGCACGTAATCCAGCGCAAATTCTTTAAGCGTCGGACTTTGCAGGCCGATTGTTTCCGCTTCGGCCGTGGCGGCTTCGACGTCCCAATGGTCAAGTTTGACACGCTTAATCAACCACATCGCTCCGACGCGGTTTGCGGAAGCGCAGTGAATAAAGACCGGTTGGTTTGCCGGATCGGCCACGACTTCGAGGAACTCGTCGGTCGTCTCTTTCGTCGGCGTTCGGAACGGTATGTGAAAGTATTTTAAGTCAGCAGCGAGAGCCGCTTGTGCTCCAGCTTCCACAGTAGCACCGTCTTCACTTTCTGTTCTGAAGTTGATGATTGATGTGAATCCACGTCGCTTTAGTTCGGTGATAGCGTCAGGCGAGGTTGCACCGGCACAGGCGGTTGTGGCATCAACTTGAGTAAAGTTTCGAATACCTGGCACTTCTTCCTTGTTTGGTTGTTGTCCTACAAGAATGGCTGCAAACAGAAAGATGCAAGTTGTAACAGTGAACGTAATCTTAAATGTTTGCATATTAAAGCATTAAACCTTTCAAGAAAGAGTGAGTCTCAGCAACTCAACAGGATTTGTGCGCGATACTCGTTTTCATGATTTATGATGGAGTAGTTCTTACCACCTAACATATTAACACGTGCTGTTTGCGTTACTAGTAGGAGCTATCCCTATCATGAGTGACTTACTTTCCGATGCGATAGTTGATGAACAACTCAAGGCATTACCTGGCTGGGAACGTGTCAGAGATTCACTACAGAAGGAATTTATCTTCGACTCGTTTCCTAGTGCGATTGCGTTCGCGGTGCGACTTGCTTTCGAGGCTGAGACCGTCGATCATCATCCTGACATCATGATCCAGTACAAGCGAGTTAAACTGACGTACTCAACACATTCAGCTGGCGGTCTTACTCAAAAAGATATTGATGGAGCGCGAATTGCAAATCAGGTGATGTCGTAGTATCGAATCAGTGTCTTGGCTCGAGTATGCTGACCTAGTCCATTTTGTTCGGGAGTTAGCGTGACCAGCGTTAAACTTAAGAAAAATTATAGCTCTCGCGAAGTAGCCTCTCTCACTGGGTTGTCTGCCAGACAATTGCAGTGGTGGGATGCGCGGAAACTGTTTTCGCCAACGGTCGCCTCACACCCTACAGAAGCCGGAGGTTTTACTGAACGCAGGTATTCGCCGATTGAGTTGTACGAGCTACTGGTTCTTGCGGACCTCCGCCGCCGCGGATTTTCTATTACCAAGATCCGTGCGCTGCTAGATATTCTCAAAAGCCGATTCGGTGTTCGACTTTACGATGCGATTGGCGACGGTGATAAGGTGACGCTGCTTACCGACGGGCGTGACATCTATGCGAGAACTACTTCGGGAGATTTTTATAATCTGCTTGCTGAACCTAACCAGCCACTTCTTGTGCTCGGCAAAGAGGATACGTTGAAAGCGCTCTCCGCTCGTATTAGTCGGCGCCGTAGAAAGAGCAAGTCCAAGCGGGCCAAACAAGGCAAGAAACCAGTTGTGAGTCGTTAGGACTAGGTAACTTTTCCTCTGGCCGTGATCGGAATG
>Ga0310124_10000030_pt1 | contig 85689 bp, 80 predicted proteins | sample CB11b_AW_Bot5_MG_FD_203507 | JGI IMG/M metagenome (GOLD analysis project Ga0310124, IMG submission 203507) | Marine microbial communities from Western Arctic Ocean, Canada - CB11b_AW_Bot5 | ecosystem: Environmental > Aquatic > Marine > Oceanic | place: Canada: Western Arctic Ocean | collected... | reverse complement strand
ATGACCGTCGCTCAATTGGTGATGGAATCTGGATGTTCAATGGCAGAGGCAAGGCGTGCTATTGATGAACATGAAGGGCTGTAGGCGTATTCGAATCGTGTGAAAAGAGAATCGCGAGCAGCAAAAAGCCCGTAACGATATTGCGTTTTTCAGCGCAATATCGTTACGGGCTTTATCATCTGTGCTTGTGCTGCTTAAGCTAAGCCATGTGGCTTATAAAGCGTTTACTCGATTAAGAGTTAGCTACTTTTACACGAATCGTGTTGCTGCCAAGCTTTGACAAGTTCAGCTTGTTTAGTGCCGCTTTAGCTTCTTCGTGCTCTGGCATTTCAACAAATGCAAAGCCTTTAGATTCGCCAGTTTCTTGGTCCAAAACTAGGCTGCACTCTTTTACTGAGCCGAACTCAGAAAATAGAACACGGATGTCTTGCTCTGCAGTAGAGCGCGATAGGTTACGAACTAGAAGTTTCATAATAAACCTTGAATATGAATTTACGCTGAGCATTGTCGCACACTTTCGTGCTCACCCTCACAAATAATTAGCGGAATAGCTCGGTTTACCTGTTCGCTGCTCTCATTAGCCGTTAACCGCGGTTTATCGTGATATCTGACACATATCCATGCTCGGTACTGGTTAACGCCTGCTGCAGCATTTGAGCGGCTTCTTGAGCTGTCATAAAGCTTGAGGTATCCATTGCTTTGCCGCTGGTTCCCCAAAACTCGGTTGCCATCCCGCCGGGGTAAACTGCAACGATCTTCATCGGGTGACCTTTGAGCTCCAACCTGACCGATTCGATAAAGCCTTTAACGGCCCATTTGGCTGCGCAGTAAGTAGACTCTTCTGCTTTAGCGCCTTGAGCCGCCGTCGACATCACCACTGCAATGGTGACTGATTGATCTTTGTAGCGCTGCACAAGCTCGCGAATCAAAAAGATCGAAGACTCGATGTTGTTTTTCAGCATGTCGCTGATGGCGGCGGGATCTTGTTGTTCAATTTTACCGAAGTACCCACTGCCTGCGCTATGAACCACCAGCTTTGGTGTTTCAGGCAATGCATCCAATAACTCGCTCACTGATTGTGGATCACACAAGTCACAGGCTTGGCTAACAGTATCCGCTGGCAGGCTTTTCGCTAATTCAGCTAAACGTTGGGAGCTGCGGCCAGTGATCATTAAGCGCTGGTGGCTGTTCGATGTATTCGCATATTGCTTGGCTAAAGCTGCGCCTAAACCGCTGCTTGATCCGGTGATTAAAATCATGGTGACTCGGAATTGTTGAATTGAATCGAGATAGTAAGGCTTTGAATACCTGTTTGCTGAGATCTAAGACCAAGATGCAGAGATCCATGAGTAAGATCGATAAAACAGAGGTTTGAGAAAGTCGTAGGAAGATAGGAAGATAACAAGAAAAGCAGAAAGGAAAAAATGCCTAAAGGTAAAGCGCGTAAAGGTAAAAGCGCCGGCATAGAGCCAGCGCTTTTGAAATCAGATTACTCTTCGTCGAACTGTTTGGTCGTGAATGAGTCTTCGATTCTGTTGAGTTCTTCTTGATCTTTCACTCGCTGTTCTTCTTGGCGAATGACTTTTGCTTCATTGAAGCGTTTCTTTTCCGACTTAGTCAGAAATTTTACAGCTTTCTTGTTGGTCAGTGCGTAAGCAACTACGTCTTCGCCTTTTTCTCTGCGGTCGTTTACACGTTGTGAGAAACGTTCATTGTCGCGAGCTTTACGCTCCGCTGAGGTCAACTTGCTCATGCTTTAAAGCCTTTTCAATTATTCATGGTAGGGAATCTACGCTTAGCGAAACAACGGGGAAGTGCTCTGAATTGGTGGAACTGTGTATCACATCCGCTCAACTGAGTTTAGCCCATTTGTATGCTGGTGGCGCATCTTAGCACAAAGGCTTGAGCATACAGGTATGCTATTCGAGGGATTACACAGAACAACCCACAATTTTCTGTTGTGGGTTGAGATTGCATTGTGGGCTGAAATTGTTTGCGGGCTGAGATTATATGGTGGGCTGAAAGTGTCTTTTGGGGTAACGGTTATCACTGATGGAACTGAGAATCAGAAACGACGGTTAAATTAAATCTTCTCGATATATAAGATCACTTCGCCTACTTTAAAACCAAATTTAGACATCTCAGTTTTGTTGAACAAGCGTTTGTCGTCCATCAAGAACATCCAGTCGTCTAATACGACTTCATAGGTGCTGCCATCTACTTCGATTTCTAAGTCATATTTCCAATACAGAGCAGAACCTAGAGTCTCGCCATAAGCGGTACCGACTACATCATTAGCGGTGCCAGAATAGGTGTTTTCGCCGGTTTTTATTAGGTTCCAAACGCGTGTTGAGCGCTCGCCATCAGCAAAAGAGAACCACTCTTTGATTTCTCCTTTGTCACCGTCCCAAGTCGCGACAAGCTTGGCGTCAAAACGGCGTAGTAAGTTACCAGAGCGGTCGAGTACCATGCCGTATGCCATTAGCTCGCCATTGAAAAAGGTTTCAAGCTTGAGCTCTGGCGTGGTGTCTACGTGGTTTTCTAAACTTGCAGAGCCACAACCCGCTAGCCAAGTGAGTGAAAACAGTGCCAAAGCAAATTTTATTATTGTTGTTTTTGGATTCATTTGTTCAAACCTAATAGTTGTTTGCGTAGACCGGGCTCAGATGTGTTCTCAGATAACCAAATCGCGAGAAAGGCTTCACCAAATTGCTTGTCTTGGATGGTGCCGATGGGTTGCTCATCGAAATAGAAGCGACTTACGTTGTCTTCAGCAACTCGGATAGTCAGCGTGCTGCCTTCCTCAACGTTGGGCCACATTGCGTACAAAGGCTTCAACCAACGCTGGATATTGTTGTTGGAGTAACCAAGTTTGCTCCACTGGTCTTTGGTTGCGTCTACAAGGTCTTTGCTGTCAATTGCTCGGTAGTACTCAAGTTTCAAGGCGCGCTCAGAGTTAGAAGGAGTGGTGTAGAACTCTGCAGAATACAAAGTCCAAAACAAGTAACTCATTTCTCCCTGACCGCGCTTATTTAAATCATCGACAGCAGAAGCTTTGGCATTCCCGACAAATAGGAGGGCTGCGCAAATGAGGATTAGGGTGGCTAAGCTAAATAATCGATTTCTTGATTGCACGCTTGCTTGAGTGCGAACGCGACTAACATCGCTCTCAGATTTGAACGCTTGCGTAGGGTTGCGTGGAAAAGCCATAAGTCACCTCGTTGTTGCCATTTTGGGCTGTATTAAGTTGGAGTAAGCGGCCACCAGTAAGGGCAACAAAATCCCCCAACTTATTGCAAGGGCAGCTAACACCGATGCGTCTGGCCAAGTAGTCAGAAGGGCGCCTGCTTTGATGCCTCCCCAATAACTACTAGTACCTGCTACGAACCCTATGACAAACAAGATCACTTTCGAGCATTTTAAAAGCCAATTTAGGCTGTGGTTAAAACTGATTAAAAACATGATCCACAGGCAAACGAGCCACACTGGGAACCACGATTGATTAGCAATTTCAGAGTCGACGGCAAACACGCCGAAGTGAAGTAAGAGGCTATCAAGCAACAGCCCCAATGGTAATAAAATGAGTATTTTCAGATCGCTACTGCGAGTAGGGGAGAGAAGGAAGTGAACGGCCACAATCAGTGGCGCCACGAACGGGGCTTGCGCGGTAAAGAACGCGCTGCAAACCCAGGTCGCTTGAAACAGAACGAGATTAATAATCCAAAACCGTTTCATCTTTTGCTCCAAAGTAACGAGGTTTTCTAGCAACTAAGTGATGAGTACTGATCACGCGCTCTTTGAATGCACCTTCACAGTAGCAGAAGTAGAAGATCCACAAGCGCTTAAACTCTTCTGAATAGCCGAGAGACTCTAACTCTTCCCAACTGTTTTCAAAGGCGATGTTCCAATCATTAAGCGTTCGAGCGTAGTGCAGGCCAATGTCATCAATTTCTTGGACAACAAGGTCTGTACTGGTCGCAAGGTGTTGGGTCATCACTGAGACCGAAGGTAGGCAACCGCCCGGGAAAATGTACTTCTGAATAAAGTCGACGCCTTTGCGATATTTGTCGTAACGACTGTCGGCAATAGTGATCGCTTGAATCAGCATTTTGCCTGATGGTTTCAACAGTGAAGAACATTTCTCAAAGAAGGTCTGTAGATATTCATGTCCGACCGCCTCAATCATCTCGATAGAGACCAACTTGTCATACTCACCAGTGAGGTTGCGATAATCCTCTTTAAGCAGGGTGATTTTGTCGGTTAAGCCAAGCGCTTTTACTCTCTGTTCTGCAAGCGCGTGTTGGGCATCTGAGATTGTGGTTGTGGTGACATGGCATCCGTAGTGTTGCGCCATGAATATCGCTAAGCCACCCCAGCCAGTACCTATCTCGACCACGTTATCGTTCTCTGACAACTCTAATCGCTCACAGATGGTTTTCATTTTGTTTTGCTGAGCTTTGGATAGTGTTTCTGCTTCTTCGCTGTAGATAGCGGAAGAGTATTGCATCGAGCTGTCTAAGAAGCGTTCATACAACTCATTGCCAATATCGTAGTGAGCAAGAATATTTCGCTTAGAGCCCTGTTCTGTGTTGGCATTCTTACGACGCAGTAATAGGTTTTTGATGCGAGACATCCATTGTGTTTTGTCGTCAAGCTCGTCGAGTTGGGATTGATTTCGAGCCATAATTTGAATTACTTTGGTGAGGTCTGGGCTTGTCCATTTGCCATCGATGTAGGCTTCGGAAGCTCCAATACTGCCGTCAATCACGACATCTCTAAAAAAGGTTGCATCGTGAATCACGATTCGACCTTTCAAGTCGGCTTCTCGATCGCCGAACACCGAATGCTGGTCGCGCTCAATGATCTCAAGCGTCGCGAATTGCAGGCTTTCTAGAACCTTAAAGATTAAAGCTCGATATTTACAGTTGCTTGAAACAGCAACGGCTTTAGCTTGTTGTTCAATGTTGTTGTTTTGTTTGGCAAGCTGTTCCATGTAAACCTCGCTGATAACTCGTTCTAATATTTTGTGCCAACTAAGCTGGGTCATGCCCCTTGGTTGGAGCGAACCCAAGCTTGGGTTGAGTTCTATTATTTAGTTGCTGTGAAGACGCTTAAGATTTTGAATCTGGGTGCCCCACAAACGGTACTTTTTTCAGGAATAATTTGAGAGCCTGATAATAAATGCCCATCACGACTTTGATTGTCATCGCCGGAATCTTAAATACCGTTCGTCTAATGTTTGTCTTGGTTACTGACTGTTTCGTCAGAGCCAGGGTCGCATCGAAAAGCTTGTCGTCTCGGCGGCTTTCGATATGAACTAACGTACGTTTCGCTGGTGGCTTAATTTTCCAAAAATAAGTCATGTTCAAATCCATGAACGGCGAAACGTGAAACTCTTTTTTTACCTTTAATTCTTGGTGCATGTCGATGAGATAGTAGTGTCTTTCTCGCCAAGGCGTGTTACTCACCTCAGCCAACATGTACTTACAATCTCCAGTCTCGTCATAACAGAAGAAACAGTTGATTGGGCTGAAATAGATACCTAAACAGCGGCACTGAGCCAGCATCGTCACACGGTTTGAATCAGACCAAACCCCACCAAGTTTTTGCACTTTGGAAGCTATACGTTGTTTAAGTGATTTTGGTTCATCCGTGGTGGCATTTTCTTTTTTTTCAGCGAGATAATCCGATTCGACAAAGCGAATCGGGTTGTACCATCGAGTTCCGAACAGCGCACTACGCGCTGTGGTTTGGGGCAGTTCATCAAGATCCAACCCCATCATATACAGCTGATAGCTGAACTCATGTGTGATGTCGCCAAAGCGGCGGTGTCTGACGTTGCCCCAATAGATACCGCTGAGCTCTTCACTCTTTTCGGATGCGATCTCCATTTCGGATGCCAGGGTTTGACTGTTCATAGCGCTGAACTCGTACTCAAATCTAAACCGAAGCGTTTGGTCACATCGACTGCACTGTGGACGCCATCTTCATGGAAGCCGTTGTACCAGTACGCGCCGGCGAAGTGAGTCTGGTTTTTGCCACAGATCTGTTCGCGCTTGTGCTGAGCCTCTACTGTGTTCGAGTTAAGTACCGGGTGATGATAAACAAAGCTGCGAATGATTTTTTCTGGGTCGATGGCTTCGCTCTGATTCAAGGTGACACAGAAGGTGTCTTGGCTTTCGATGCCTTGCAGAATGTTCATGTTGTAAGTCACACAGGCAGGTCGTTTACTGTCGCCATCCAACATGTAGTTCCAACTTGCCCATGCAAGCTTTCTGTCTGGTAACAATCGGGTATCAGTGTGCAGAACCACTTCATTGCGGCTGTATGGGATCTCGCCTAGAACCTGTTGCTCTTGCTCGGTCGCATCGCCGAGTAAACGTAACGCTTGGTCTGAGTGACAAGCAAATATCACTTCGTCGAAGTCTTGTGTAGCGCCATCTTCAAATTCAATCGTGACGCCCGTTTCTTGACGAGTCACTTGTTTAATCGATGTATTCAGTGCAACGGGTTTGTTTAAGCGTGAAAGGATGATTTCAACATAAGAACGCGATCCCTTTGGAATCACATACCACTGAGGACGGTTCGCGATATCGAGCAATCCGTGGTTGTAGAAAAACTGGATGAAGAACTTGAGCTCAAATTCTTCCATCTCTTCCAAGCTTGTCGACCAAATCGCCGCGCCCATCGGTAGGATATAGTGCTGACTGAAAAAGTCGGAAAACTGGTTTTCACGTAGGAAATTGCCAAGGGTTACGTCTGGTGTGAACTCATTACTTTCAAACTGAGCCTTACACAGTTTGTTGAACTTGAGAATGTCAGAGACTAAAGACCAAAATTGAGGTTTGAAAATATTACTTCGTTGAGCAAACAGAGAGTTGATGCTGTGGCCGTTGTACTCAAACTTAGTGGTGGTGTTGTGGACGCTGAAGCTCATCTCAGTCGGTTGCCTTTCGACACCGAGTTGTTCTAGAAGCTGATTGAAATTCGGGTAGGTTCGATCGTTGAATACGATGAAACCTGTATCTATCGAAAACGCCGAGCCTTGATGTTCAATATCAACGGTCGCGGTGTGCCCCCCAACGTAATCGTTCTTTTCGAATACGGTCACGTCGTGGTGCTTATCTAATATGTGTGCGCAAGTGAGTCCAGAGATACCTGACCCAATAATGGCGATTTTCTTCATTGTTATACCATCCTTGAAGCGAGTTTTTGCCAAACTGGAGTTGGAAGCATTCTTAGTAGCTTCATCAACATGATGAATCGTCTTGGGAAATCGATTTCACTCTTTCCTTGAGCAATACCATTTACGATTCGCTGAGTTGCGGCCTCACTACTAATAATCATAGGCATAGAGAAGGTATTTCGCTCGGTTAATGGCGTTTCAACAAAGCCTGGGTGCACAATTGAGACATGAATGTTGTGCGTTGCCAGATCAACCGACAGTGTTCTGCCTAAGTAGGTGAGGGCTGCCTTTGAAGCGCCATAAGCCTCGGCTCTTGGCAAAGGTAAAAAGCTGGCGCTGGAGCTTACTAAAACCAAACGGCCGCCGGGCTTGATGTTTTTTAGCCAGGCTTTAAGGGCGTAGCCAATTGAAATTAGATTGATGTTGATGACGCGCTCGAAAAGCTCAGCATCAAAATTCACTGGGTCGTTGATATATTCACAATCACCCGCATTTAAAATCAGCAGATCGAGCGGCTTGTCTTGGTCGAGCTCTGGGAAGTTGTGGTAATCGGTCAGATCGAAACAGAGCGGCGTAATGGATGAATGCGCGATGTCTGTCTCATGAGAATCAACTAAGGCTTGCAGTTTGTCTGGGTTACGGCCACAAGCAATCACCTGATGCCCTTGTTGAGCGTAATCGATAGCGAGTGATTGGCCGATACCTGAGGTCGCGCCTGTGATCATAATACGCATTATTGGCTCGCTCTCTTTTTGATGGATTTGATGGCGCAGCCCAGAACAGGAATGTGTTCGTACAACATAGAGCCAACATCAAGATAGTCTCTGTGATAAACCACTTGGCCGTCGAGCATCTTGAGGTGGCTGTGTCCTTGTACTTCGATTGGCTTTTGCCCATTTAATTGCTTGTGAGCAAACTGCATTGTCCAATACACCGAAGCTTCGTCGTTCACTTCGAAAGTGTGTTCGATATGGAAGTAACAGCTCGTTACCTGGGTGTAGAGGTTCTCGAAGTAGTGCGTAAGCGCCGAAATGCCGCTGACATGATGCAGCGGGTCTTGGAATTCAATATCAGGGTGATAAACCGTCTTAAGCACGTCGAAATTGTCGGTTCCGAGTTCTCGATACATGTTGAGAAAGTTATCAAGCCATAGAGAGTTATCCATAATATTCACTCTAATTATTTGAAGAAGGCTAAGGCTCTCAATCGTGCTTCTTTGTGCTCAACGATGGGTTGCCAGTATTCGCTGTCTATTCCGTTTTTAGCGATAAAGTCATGTGGGAAATGAACATGTTTATCTGGGATGTTTTGCAGCTCTGGTATGTACTTACGAATAAAAATTCCTTTTGGATCAAAATTTTCACTCTGGGTGATCGGATTGAAAATTCGAAAGTAGGGTTGAGCATCACAGCCAGTACTTGAGGCCCACTGCCAGCCACCATTATTCGCGCTGAAATCACCATCGATAAGGTGCGACATAAAGAAACGCTCACCCCAACGCCAATCGATCAGCAGGTGCTTGGTTAGGAAGCTTGCCACCACCATTCTTAGCCTGTTGTGCATCCAGCCTGTCTCAACTAATTGACGCATTGCTGCATCAACCAATGGATATCCGGTTTTTCCTTCGCACCAGGCCCTGAAGCTAGGGTTGTCGTGATACCAATCTAAGCCGTTGTATTTCTGCTGAAAGTTCGCACCTTTAACCAGTTTAGGATGATGGAACATCAAGTGCTTATAAAAATCTCGCCAAATCAATTCATTAAGCCAAGAAAAGGCTGGCAGTTGTGTGTCAAACAACAAATCGGGTTGTTGCTGTATCAACTGAATCGCTAACCAACGTGGGCTTACAGCGCCAATCGCCAAATAAGGGGATAGTCCAGACGTGCCTTTTATCGAGGGAATGTCTCTAAGGCGAGAATAGTCATTAACTTTATTGCTTAAGAAATTGGGGATCACATTGCCCAACACATCTTGGCTTAATGGCCAACGGCTTGAATCAACACGCGGAAAGTCGAAATCGTACTCGCCAGAAAAACCACTTAACGATTGTTTCAGTTGTGATGGATTCTGAAGCGAATCCGTTTCAGATGAACCTGCTTGCGCTGATCCTATTGAATGCACTGGAGCGTGGCTGCAAATGATACCTTTCACCTGAACTTCTTTTAACCATGCGTTTTTGAAAGGTGTGAAAACCTTGAACATCTCGCCTTGTTTATTCAGCACGCTACCTAATGGCAGAATCGTATCGCAGTCGGTTATATTCAGTTTTATACCGCTAGCGATTAAGCGTTTGTCACGTAACTGCTCGTCTACTTCAGGCTCAGAGTTAGCGTAAACACACGTCGCATCAAGCTGTTTGTATAGATGAGTGAGTTGTGCGGCTTGGTCGTCAAAATCCTGGGCTTTGAGGTGCAAAAGATCGATCCCGAACTCAGCGAGTTGGGATTCAAGTTGCTGCAGGTGACGATAGATTAAATCGGCTTTGATTGGCGCAAGGTGGTGTTGCTGCCATTGCTGTGGCGTTGAAATAAAAACGGCGATAGAGACGCCGTTTTCAACTGCCGCGACGAGCGCTGGATTATCGTGAATCCTTAGGTCTCGTCTTATCCATAGAATGTCGCTCAATATCCGTATCTCAGCTTAAGTTCTTGTGGGTGCGGGTTTAGATAAACCTGTGATTCAAGGTACTCGTTTGGGTATTCCATCAAGTAGTGGTTAATCAGTGTTAGTGGAACTAACAGAGGAACTAGCCCTTCTCTGAATGATGAAATCTGATTGGTAAGCTCTTGCTTGTGCGCGCTACTCAATTGTTTCTTAAAGTAACCTTGCAAATGATGCAGAGTATTGGCGTGGCTACCACGGTTCGCGTGGTGAGATAATGCCGTCATCAAGCCTTCAATATATTGTTTTGCCAACTCATCGATTTCAAGCTCGTTGCTTGCTAATAATTTCCCAAGTTTCTTATAGCCTTCAATGTGGTGACACATTACCAGGTACTTGTGAGCGCTGTGGAATTGAATCAGCTTGTGTTTAGTTACGCCTTCGTCAACAAGGTTGAGCCACTTTTGATAAGTGAAGACACGTGTCATGAAGTTTTCGCGTAAAATAGGGTCATTGAGGCGACCATTTTCTTCAACAGGAAGTAATGGGTTGCCTTCCATCACTTGTTTGGTGAACAAGCCAACGCCTGTCGATTCAGAGCCACGCCCATGGTGGTGGTAAATTTTTACTCGCTCCATGCCACAGGTTGGGCTTTTCTGACACACAATAAAGCCAGCGATGTGTTGGTTGTTCATTGAATAATTTTGACCGAACTCGATCAGTTCATCGGTGACATCGCCAGAACCATCTGGGCGAGAAACATGGATGATGTCGTCTAACATTCTTGTCTGACGGATGGTTGGTCGAGGCGTTGGAAGCCCAATGCCCATCTCTGGGCAAACAGGTTCCAACTCTACGTAATCTGCCAGATCGTCGGTGCAGAAGCGCGAACGTTTATGACCAGTATCGAACCGAACTTTATGACCGGCGACACATGCACTAATGCCTATTTTTATTTTTTTATCCATTGGTCAATTCCTTACGCTCATTGCTCGTTGTTATTCTTATATTGTGTGTTTTGTTGCTTATTAAACATTACTTTAGTTCGGTTTTTACTTTGCTTACTAGCCAACTCTATGAGTCTTGTGACGTACCCGGTAAATCTTTTCAATCTAATAAATGTATTTACCCAGTGGGTTGAATAACTGGCTCACACCTTTTGTGAAGTAAAGCGCATCACTTGAAACAGTTAAACACACACAACCTTCTTTGGTGGCTGGTTGATGGGTGTGGTCACCATCTAACCAGATGAAGTCGCCTTTGTTGTAGACGCCCATTTCGTCTTCGAAACTGCCTTCTAAAAGAAGCGTAATCTCAAAGCCTTTGTGGGTGTGGCAAGGCACTTGTCCATCTTTGTCGATGTGCAGCAAGCTGGTGTGGTGTGCTTCGTCGTCAAAATCGAGTCTTGCGCGTGAAATTTTGCCTAAGTTCATCCAGTCTTTTCTCGCCACTGAGTTCAACGCGCGAGGAATAGTGAACGTGGTGTCTGCAACCGTAACTTGCTGAACTTCGGGTGTCACTTCGATAGCTTGAGATGAATCAGCAGTGATTTGAGCAATCGCATCAAAATCAAACTCCTCATCATCGGATAGGAACGCATCCATTTCGCTGTCAGAAAGTTGAAGCCTTGAGGTGTCACTTTCAAAGGCAGATGTATCGCTTTCAAAGACAGTGTCAGCAGCTTGCGCCGTCAGCATGCTTACTTGTTGTTGGCAGTGTTCACACAGTTCTACATGGCTAGAGACAATCAAAGAAACTGAGTCTGCGAGTGTGCCATCGACAAAATCTTTCAAAATTGCGGCATTTGGGTGATGTTTAATCATGATCTTGTTCCCCCATGTGAACCTTAAGTTTGGCTAAAGCGAGTCTTAGACGTGATTTCACGGTTCCAAGTGGGACGCCAAGTTGTTGAGCGAGTTGCTCTTGTGACAACTCCTGAAAGTAAACGCCTTTAACAATCGTTTTCTGAGCCAAAGGCAACTTCTCTATTTGAGTCATTACATGGCGGCTCATCAAATGATCACCAAACGGTAATTCATCACTTTGAGATTCCGCGACCATTGCATCTATTGGCCAAATGTCGTCAGCGATTGTTTGCTCTGCTTTAGCTTTTACCTTTCGTAGCATGTCGAAAGCAGCGTTTCGCATCACGGTGTAGACCCAAGTAGTCCCAGCGCCTTTCTCTTCGTTGTAGAGATGCGCTTTCTTCCAAACGTTAGTCATCGTGTCTTGAACTAGCTCGTTTGCAGCAGCTTCGCTGCCCAACTTGCTGATTCCAAAACGCTTGATCTTAGGTGCGAAGAACTTGAACAAACAGGTGAAGGCTTGTTTGTCTCGGTCTGAACCAACCAAAATCAACCAGCTTGAGAGCTCTGTAGGTACCTTATTTTCATTAGGTAGTTTGTTGTCGGGGATAATGACATGCTCCTTGCCGTTCCCTGAACTTCTGCTTTCGACTTGCATAGTACTTAACCATCATGCGAATTTGAGTGGCACTACGTGAAAGGAGAAGGTCGGGATCACTTTAATTTAAATTAATTTCCACTATACAAAATTATAGTGAAGAAAAGTGCTTATTGCCCCGTAATGATTTGATTCAAAAAAGGAACTAAAGAAGGAAAGCTAGCGGGTTCGGTAAATTCTGTTTTCTTTTCCAATGGGATAGGCATCATTTCGAGTAATCGCGCACAGATCCATCGTGGACTTTCGAAGTCTGGAGTGGGGTAGAGCGTTCTGATTGAATCGTGGTCTCGAAACAGCTGTACTAAGAATGCAGTAAATACGTTCGGTACTTTGCATTCTAGATCTGGCCAATGAGGTAATAACCTGAATTGGCTTTTTATCAGGTCATCGTCGTCTCGAAATGATCCGTGAAGCTGAACCAGTTGTTGACCTTCGACATCGATTTCCAAAATTTGGTCGTCAGACATATTGAAATCAACGATGGACACTTTGGTTCCCCAAGAACTGAGATGTTCAGAGTTGGTGCTGTCTTGGGTGGCAATAATGAATCCATCTCCTTGGGCCGCATGTGCAACCATAGCAAGATATTTTGGTTCAAAGATGCGTAGCCTCTGACGACCTCCGGGCAGAAGAAATATCGGAAGGGGAAATACGGCGAGCTCGAAAGAAGACTCTACGAGTGCCTCTGGTTCGGCGTCTGTCCGTGTGGTCTGGCTCGATGAATTCGGCACATAGCACTCCTTAGTTCAAATGTAATTTGAGAAGATATACGCGGAGTCGGTGGTGTTCGATCAATTGATTGTGGCTGTTGTTATTGGGTGATGAGCTACAGACACGAGCCAAAGCAGATGATTTTTTGTTGCACATGCTCATAAATTCATTGTTTTTACCTTCTTTCATACGCGTCATTAGGTAATATAAGTACGAATAGTAAGCGGATGGGTAGTCGCCAGACGATGCTTCTATCTAACCTTCTTCTTTACCTGACATCGCATCAAAGGAATGGTCATGATTGTTATATATGGTATCAAAGAGTGCTTGAATCCAATTAAGTTGCAGCTCTCTAATGTGTTGCAACAGTGCTTAAACAGTGAAATGGGTTTACCCGATGACAAGCGAGCGCATCGATTTGTACCATTGGAGCGGGATGATTTCTTTTATCCAGAAGGAAGAACAGAAGCCTATACCGTTATAGAGATCAATATGATGGAAGGTCGAGCGGTCAACACCAAGAAGCGCTTAATTAAGAAGATATTTTCTGAGATAGAGAAGCAGTTAGCTATCTCTCCTATTGATATCGAAATAACCATCAAGGAACAACCTGCACACTGTTGGGGGTTTCGAGGAATGACCGGTGATGAAGCCCAAGACCTGAAGTATAAAGTGAAGGTCTAAGGACTCTGGTTTAAGGCCTCAGGTATATTCCACTTCAAATCTTGGATTTAAAGATTACTGAGAGCGGCTTTAGAAAAACACTAAGCCGCTTGTTATTGAAGAAGACCAATAGAGAAGGTTAAACCATTAGCTCTCGTCGTTCTCTTTTAGGTAACGGTGCCAGTTGGCATTGATGACATCAAAGTGCTCCACACAGAACTCTTTCCTATCTTTCAAATAGTCGTTTTCCACTTCATCGAGCAAGTTCTTGTAGGCTTCAGGATCGCTGCCATACACCAAGCATAACGTTGAGAAGTAGCGCTGTAGATCAAAACTGTGCTCATCAATGTATTCACCCAAGTCGTAATACTCCGGGCGGTCTTCTGACTCGAAAGCGAACATGTCAGCGGCGCTGATTGCGGCATCACCTCCATGTTCTACATAGTTAAGTAAAAGCACGGTCGCGAGGTTATCAACGGCATCTTCCTCTTTTCCCAGTATGGCAATATTCTGGTCTTCGATATAAGCGTGCCCAGCTTCGTGCAGTAGAGTATGAAGCAAGGTATCGATAGCACCAGTTTGCGCGGTCTTTCCATACTCTTTTTCGTATTGATTCTTTTCAAAGTAATTAAGCGACTCAGAGTAGAAGCTATACGGGATAAGCACTTGATGCGTTTGTGGATCGTAGAGTGGACCTTCTTCCCCGCCGTATTGAATGGTTAATGGCTTTTCAAACATGAAGAGTTGGTTTGACAGGTCAATCACAGTGTCATTGACGCCACTGTTTTGAATTTCACGTTTGAGTTGCTCTTCTTCAGTATTTTGTGGTGAAGAGAACTCAACGATCAGGTTACTTTGGGTTGTTTGTTCACTAGATGCATAAGTTGCGGCAAACACTGCGCTAAGGGTTAGGCTGTAGGTCAGTGTTCGTTTCAATAATGTCATCGGCTATCCTTGTGATTGTGCTGCGAGTCAGGCTCGGTGTTAAGGTGGTCCCCCTAAGTCATGTAACTCAAGTTACGCGATCCAAGTTATGTACCTTACGCTGTTTAAGCTGTTTAAGCTGTTTAAGCTGTTTAAGCTGTTTGAGTTAATTGAGTTAATTGAGTTAATTGAGTTAATTGAGTTAATTGAGTTAATTGAGTTAATTAAGTTATTTACTGTGGTTAGATTACAAGTTTAGACTGAATTTTGAAGCATCGAGGACAGCAATTTTTAAAGTCGACACTGGCTGATTAATGAGTGACCCGCTTTGAGGTTCGGCTACAAAGAATTGGCGAGCTGAATGACCAGCGTTGATGTGATTCGTTTCTGTTGGTAATTGATAGATAAATTTCGGTTCAAGTGAACCCTTGTGCTATACTCCGCGCCCCAATCCGAATTGGCTTGTTAAATCTTAGGAAATTATTATGAGTGTTAAAAACGAACTTCAACAAATTAACAACCGTCTAGACAAATGTCGCAACAAGTTAGCGGCTGCTAAAACTCGTAATGATCGTCCTGTTGTTCGTCAATTTGAAGACGAGATTAAGAAGCTAACCAAGAAAATTGCTCAGTTGAAACATAAAGAAAGCTTCGATGTAAATCAAGAGCGTAAGTCTTTGGTTGATATGCCATTTAGCCGTGAGATTACAAAAGCTGAGCAAGCGGATATGGGTAAACTTAAGAAGTCTGTAAAAGGGCTCGTAATTGTTCACCCAATGACGAAGATCGGCAAAGAGCTTCGCATTGAGGTTATGACTGGTTACGCACCGAAAAAATTCTAATTACCAGTGATGGTGATGAAAGAGGAGCTAGCAATAGCTCCTTTTTGCTTTTTTAGGTATTAAAAAAGCAGAGTCAGCGGCAAGGATACTCACGCCGTTATCAACTTTTTGGAGGTGATTGTTGTCACAAATCCTTTTATCTCCTATAAAAGTTAACGTGTCACTAACATGGCACTAAGTGAACGCAGTAATGTGTTCGCTTTTCGAATCTACAATTTCTCTCCAGTTTGTATAAATATAGGTAGAGCAGCACAGATAATTACAGATAAAACTAGACTCATTAAGGAAGATGAGAACGTAAAAAAATAGAGGTTATATGAATCAATTAATTTCAATTGGACCATTAGAATCCTTCCTAATCGCGATTAGTGTTTTGTTTCTAGGTCATTTCGTCAATGCAAAGCTTCCGGTTCTCAAAAAGTACAATATTCCAGAGCCCATTGTCGGCGGCTTGATTGTCGCTTTTGCTATTACAGCCCTGCACTTTAACGGCCTTGATCTTGAGTTTTCCTTGCCCCTGCAGAACACGTTTATGTTGATGTTCTTTGCAACGGTCGGCCTTGCGGCTAACTACACGCAGCTGATAAAAGGTGGTGCTAAGGTATTCCTATTCTTAGGGGTGGCTTCGGTTTACATCATTATCCAAAACGGTGTAGGTGTAACACTTGCGACGGCACTAGGCCTTGAACCCTTAATGGGTTTGATTGCTGGATCTATCACGCTTTCGGGTGGTCACGGCACGGGCGCAGCTTGGTCTCAAACTTTTTCAGACACGTTTGGCATTGCCAATACTCTAGAAATCGCGATGGCTTCAGCGACGTTTGGTTTGATTATCGGTGGTATTATCGGTAGCCCAGTAGCACAAAAGCTGATTGATAAAAACCAGCTTGAATCTGAGTACGGCACTGGCACACAAACCCACGAGCGTTTTCCTGAACTTGTTACTTACAACGAGTATGAAGAAGACAAAGTAACAGCGAAGAAGGTGATTGAAGTATTGTTCATTCTTCTTATCTGTATCTCGGGGGCGAAATACCTAGAAGAGTGGGTGGCGACTTTTGAAATTTCTTGGTTGATGATTCCTGACTTCGTTTACGCGTTGTTTATCGGTGTGTTCATCACTAACGTTTTTGAAGTGACTAAGCTGCATAAAACCGACAGTGAAACGGTCGATATTCTTGGTACGGTGTCATTGTCGCTGTTCCTAGCGATGGCGCTAATGAGCCTTAAGCTTTGGAACATCTTTGACCTTGCGATTCCGTTCTTGGTTATCCTTGCGGTTCAGGCTGTGGTGTTGGGTATCTTCTCTTACTTTGTTACGTTCAAAGTAATGGGTTCTAACTACGACGCAGCGGTTATGGCGGGTGGTCACTGTGGTTTCGGCCTAGGTGCAACACCAACAGCGGTAATGAACATGGGTTCTTTGGTGAACCGATTCGGCCCGTCGCCACAAGCCTTCATGGTTGTGCCAATCGTTGGTGCCTTCTTTATCGATATCGTTAACCTGATCATCCTTCAAGGTTACATCTCGTTTATCGGTTAATGTTCGCCTGTGCTTAAATGCGATGAGCTAATCGCACTAAGATGAATACAAGAAAGCCAGTCTGTTGACTGGCTTTTTTTGCATTAGCGCCTCTAGAACTTATGCGGGAGAGCTTGCTTGTAGCTCTTTAAGAAGAGGGAACGCGGCTTTGGTGTGTTCTCCAGTGACGATGAATCCAACCAACTGGTTATCTTCATTGAAGCCTTTGGCGACAATGCCTTTAGGATCGAATCGCGTTTCCCAGCTCTGAGCAGTGTGAATATCGCGCCCTGCGAGCTGAATAGGATAACTCGGTGTTTTCACCTTGGTGATCATATGAGGCAAGCTGAGCTTTGCTTCGCCCACTTTGATCTCTCCTTTATCCTTAGTCAGCTGCTTCGCCAACACGTTTGCAGACAAAATAGCGGGCTGCAAATAGGCCATCACATGACCTTCGATTTCGGCGCAGTCACCAATCGCATACACATTGTTGGCGCTGGTTTGTAAGGTTTCATCGACCGCAATGCCTCTGTTTACTTCTATTCCCGCTCGCGTGGCTAACTGCGCGTTTGGCCTTAATCCTGCTGCAGCAATCACAGTATCTGCTCGTATTAGCCGAGAAGAGGTGGTTTGTAGCCTAACTCCATCAGACAGGTAAGTCGCTCGACAAATCGCAGAGTCGGTTTCGACGGTAACCCCTGCTTTTGTCAGCTCCCTTTCCAACTCAAGCGAAACGAAAGGTGGCACAAGGCTATTCAATAGATAACTTGCAGGTTCGATAATCGTGACATCTTTGCCCGCAGTTTGAAGATCGAACGCGAGCTCGACCCCAATCAAGCCTCCCCCCATTACGGTGATGCGCTGAGCGTCATCGATCTGAGCTTTGTGTTTCTTGAACTCTTCCAAACTATTTAACGTAATGGTCGCGCTGCGTTTAAGCCCTTCCGCTGGTGGTATGAAAGGCGTCGCGCCCGTTGCTAATACCAACTTCGAATAATGGATAGTTTGTCCATCAACACGAACACACTGCTGCTTGGTATCGATTTCGCTGACTAAAGCCCCGGTTTTGATGACCACGTTGTACTGCTCAGCCAATTGTTGAGCGTTATTAACGGCTAAGGCTTGTGGTGTTTGAGCTTGGCTGAATACGCGTGAAAGATTCGGCTTACTGTACTCAACTCCCGCATCTGCCGTGATCATGGTTATCGCGATATCTTGGTCAATTTTACGTACCATCTTTATGGTTTGTAGGGCGGCGAAACCACCACCCACAATCACAATGTTCGACATGTTACTTCTCCACAAATACTTCTTTGCCTAAATGGCATTCTGGGCAAAGGAAGTCATCCGGCACTTGTGCCCAAGGTGTTCCTGGTTCAACGCCTTGGTAGGGTTCACCCAATTGAGGGTCGTACACCCATTCACACACTGTGCAGCGCCAGCAAGTACAGTCTGCAGTGTGTACTGACTTATCTTGAGCTACTTCTGTTACCTGCTCTGTCGTGTCTTTGAGCTCGGCAGTGGTGTTTGCCGGTGCTGGTGTGGCTTCAAGCGGTGTAACATTGCGTGATACTTGCTTTGGTGCGCTGACTTCGTCTGGATTTACACGCCAAACTTCAGCAAGTGTCATTCCGTAATCAATACATTGGCGAAGTGCGTCTGTATCTGGTTTCCAGTGAATATGCTGAGGTGCGCTCACTTCGAAGTTGGCTTCACGTAAGCGAGCGTCGATGCGTTTTACCGCGCCGCCAGTCCACCCTGAAGAACCAAATGCTGCGGCTCTTTTTTCTGCAAAGCGCAGGCCGTGTACTTCTTCAAGTAGCGCGGCGATTTGCGGCATCATCACATTGTTCATGGTCGATGATCCAACAAGCACGCCCTTTGAACGGAAGATATTGGCAAGGATGTCATTCTTATCGTGCTTAGAGATATTGAAGACCTTGATGGCTGTTTCTGGGCTGCCTTTACGGATACCTTTTGCGATTGCGTCAGCCATCATACGAGTGTTATTGGACATGGTGTCGTAGACAATGGTGATACGATCTTCTTTGTAGGCTTTAGACCACTCGTAATATTGCTCAACAATTTGCGTCGCGTTGTCACGCCAAATACAGCCATGAGAAGTCGCAATCACATCGATTGGCACGCCTAAACTCAGGACTTCTTCTATCTTCGCTTTCACCAAAGGCGCGAAAGGCGTCAGGATGTTCGAGAAGTAACGCAGACATTGGTCATGCAGCTCTACTTGGTCTAGTTGGTCATTGAATAGGTTCTCGTCGCAGTAGTGTTGACCGAAAGCATCGTTACTAAACAGGATTTCATCACCAGTGAGGTATGTTGCCATTGAGTCTGGCCAGTGCAGCATTTTCATCTCTACGAAGATCAGTTGTTTTCCGTTACCGACGTCAAGAGTGTCACCGGTTTTGACGGTTCTGAAGTTCCAATCAGGCTGATGGTGATGGCCAACAATAGAGTTAACGCCAGCTTCTGTGCAGTAGACGGGCGTGTTCGGAATTTTAGCCAGTAGCGCAGAGAGGGCGCCTGAGTGATCTTCTTCTGCATGCTGACAAATGATGTAGTCGATCTCGTTGATGTCGATTTCCATCTCTAGGTTTGCAAGGAATTGTTCAGTAAAGCGATGATCGACAGTATCGACAAGCACTGTCTTCTCTTCACGGATCAGATACGAGTTATAGCTCGTACCTTTGTTCATGTGGTATTCCTTACCGTGGAAGTGCTCGGTTTCCCAATCGTGGACGCCGACCCAATGAACATTTGATTTAACGTGAATAGTCATAATGATAATACCTTATTTAAATATCTAAGGCTCTCATTGCACTAGTTGTGCCATGTTTTTAAGTATTTGTTTTTATGGTGTTTGTTTGGTTTTTAATCGCCAAGGTGTGTCTTTATGACATTGTAGTTTATGTAATCAAAATAATCTCAGTGTGTCTTTATGACTGAGTGGTTAATAGTTGGTAGTTGGTAATTGCTTGGATAAATAACAGATACAAAAAAGGCCAGACGAGAGTCTGGCCAAATAAAGCAGTGCGATTTGTTTGTTTTAGCTATTACAGCGTAGTGACTGTTATAGCTTAGTAGCTGTTATAACGTAGTAACCACTTCATCAAGCGCTAGACGCGCTTTTGGTTTACCGTGGTTGTAGTCTTCGCCGTCTTTGTGGAAGCCGATAGCCAGTGCTACATCAACAACGTGACCTTCCAGTTCATCAGCAAACTCTTCGCCGATCATAGCGGCATCTACGCCTTCCATCGGTGTTGATGCAATACCAAGACGAGCCAGTGTGTGCATTGTGTTACCTAGTGCGATGTACACTTGAGACTTAGTCCAGTTACCGTTGAAACCCGTTTCGTCTGTGTTCATTTCTGCGAATGCGTAAGCACCTAAGAATTGCTCGTACATTTCAGCAGGTAGGTGACCAGAACTTACTTCTGTATCAGCACGCTTCGCGAATTTCTCTTTAGTGTATTTAGGATCGTGAGCAAACAGGATCGTGTGTGACGCTTCTTTCGCATGTGGTTGGTTAAACTGGAACATGTTCTCGAAAGTATTGTGGAAACGTTGTTTTGCTGCGTCGCTCTCAATGATGATGAATTTCCAAGGCTGAGAGTTGATAGAAGAAGCTGATAAACGAAGTGCTTCTTTGATTACTTCCATGTCTTCCGCAGAGATGCGTTTGTCGGCATCGTATTTTTTAGCTGTGTAACGAGTGTTTAGATCAGTAATGATTGGATGAGTCATGTTGAATCCTAATATCTATCAATAATAAATGTTGTAGGGTTTTATGTTCGGTAACGTCAACAATAAACGGATAACGCATTTAGGCAGTATCTCTATCAAAATCGTTGCTAGAACCGTCAATTTCTAAAAGACCTAACGCTTAAATGGCTATCGAACATGCCCCCATAAATCGAGTATCTGCGGTAGCTCAAGTCGATGGGTGTAAGATAATAGAAGATTGGCTTGGGAAAAATAGCGAACACATCAAATCACTATGGTTGATAATGTCCATAATGATTTAATTAGTGTGATCTGGATGGGTGTTGGTTTTCGACAATCAGCCAGTTAGTACGCTTTGATTCCATATTGGCGTAATAATGGTGGGAGCACGCTATCTAGATTAGGGATATCCTCCGGAGTGATTTCGATCAAGCTAAAGCCATGCTCTTGGTATATTTTTCTTGTCTCTATACGCTTGTCTTCGGCTATTGGCGCAGAATCGGTTCCCCAAAACTGGATATACACCTTGCCACTTGGCAGATAAAAATCGCAGATCACTTCTTTTGAGATCGGCAGCGGACGCTCGTACGCATGAACCACTCCTGCCATATAAAGCCAGTTATCGATGATCAGCTCTCCCTTTGAACGAACATAATGCCCATCTAAGCTTCGGTGCTTCGCTTCGAATTTTTGACGAAAACTGGAAAATGACACATCAGTAGAGTGGCTTTCAGCATCATGCCCTAGGAATTCAACAACAGACTGCTTCAAACGTTTATTGCGAACCAGTGAGTCGTGCCATACCACGAATAAGTTTTGAGTGGCTTTATCTTCTCTTTGTTCACCACCGGCTTTTAAGCCTGTAGAGGTGACATGCCAGCCGTCGTCTTCTTTTGTTATCCAGCCAAGCTCATTGAGCAATAAGTTGATTTTCTTTGCGCTGAGTTGAAAGGCACCGCCGAGCTGAGTGGCGGTCAATGTGTTTCCTGAGAATGAATCCAAATCGATAAGCAGTTTCTCTGGCCAGACAATAAAGACACCGAACTTCTTATGTTCGACATATTCCCCACCAAAGCTTTCTCCTCGTTCTGTAAGAACCCAGCGCTCTTGTGAGCGCACGATATACCCCGCTGTTTTTAGATCGCTAAATAAAGTTTTAGCTTCTATGCCTTTTTGTTTAGCGAGTGCGGATGTGGAAATTTTGTCTGACATAGTCTTTTCTCAAATAGCAGAGTGATCCGCTGATGGGTTTTGGAGAGATACATGATGTGATAGCACTGGTGAATACCATATCACATCTACTAATGCCAACTGCAGCTCACTGGTCTATGTTTTTAGTAGAAAGTCATGTCTGGTTTTGATTTTGTGGTAAATGTGGTTATTTTTGTAATTAAATTACACAATTAGCAGTTTTGCTCATCTGGGTGCATATTTTCTATACGTGACACGATGTTCTTTTATACGGTTTATATAGATCTTAGATGCTATATTTTATTAAGTGTGATTTTGATCACTATTTATTTTTAAGTATTACAAAATAAAGTGTGATCTAGATCTTGTGTTAATGATATTTATTCTCATTAATTTGGCTTTGTAATTTAAATTCATGGTGTTTTTGTGATCTAAAGTGCTCTTGTTAACCCTAAAGTGTTTTTCGTGTGTGATGGTTGTCACGAAAGTTGGGCTGAGGTGCATTTTGGAAATGTTGTGATACATTTTAATCGACTTTTGAGTACACACTTTCGGTCATTTGACCAACCAATACATTACGGGGTTCTACCTATGTTATCACCAGAAGCAAAGATTAAGGTTCAAAACTTTGGTCGTTTCTTATCCAATATGGTAATGCCAAACATCGGCGCATTTATTGCGTGGGGTTTCATTACTGCACTATTCATCCCAACCGGTTGGTGGCCTAACGAAACGTTAGCATCAATGGTTGGCCCTATGATTACATACCTACTGCCACTATTGATTGGTTACACCGGTGGTAAAATGGTTGGTGGTGACCGCGGTGCGGTAGTGGGTGCCATCACGACAATGGGTGTTATCGTTGGTACTGATATCCCAATGTTCATGGGTGCAATGATTGTGGGTCCACTAGGTGGTATCGCAATTAAGAAATTCGATGAAGCTGTTCACGGTAAAGTGAAGAGTGGTTTCGAAATGCTAGTGAATAACTTCTCTGCGGGTATCATCGGCATGATCTGTGCGATCATCGCGTTCATCGTGATTGGTCCTGCGGTTAAGATTCTATCTGGCGGACTTGCTGCTGGCGTAAACGCAATGGTAGAAGCAGGTGCATTACCTCTAGCATCTATTTTTGTTGAACCTGCGAAAATTCTATTCCTAAATAACGCAATCAACCACGGTATCTTCTCTCCACTAGGTATCCAGCAATCTGAAGAGATTGGTCGTTCAATCTTCTTCTTAATCGAAGCAAACCCAGGTCCTGGTTTTGGTCTTCTACTTGCTTACATGGTGTTTGGTAAAGGTAGCGCGAAGCAATCTGCTGCTGGTGCATCTATCATCCATTTCCTAGGTGGTATCCACGAAATTTACTTCCCTTACGTTCTAATGAACCCACGTCTAATCCTTGCTGTAATTGCAGGTGGCATGGCGGGTGTATTCACTAACGTAGTGTTCGATTCTGGCCTTATCTCTCCAGCATCACCAGGTTCTATCTTCGCTATCTTGTTGATGACACCTAAAGGCTCTTACATCGGCGTGATTCTATCGGTTATCGCAGCAACGGCAGTATCGTTTGTTGTAGCGTCAATCCTTCTTAAAACATCAGCGCAAGATGATGAGGAAGATTCACTAGAGAAAGCTTCTGCACAAATGAAAGACATGAAAGCGTCTTCTAAAGGTGCAGCATCAGGAGCTGATGTAAACCTAGCGGATGTTAAAGCTGTTTATGTAGCGTGTGATGCGGGTATGGGTTCAAGTGCAATGGGTGCTGGTCTACTTCGTAAAAAAGTAGCAACAGCTGGCCTAGACATTGAAGTGACCAACTACGCAATCAACAACCTACCGGCTGATTCGCAAATCGTTATTACGCATAAAGACCTAACAGACCGTGCTCGTAGCACTGTGCCAGGTGCGATGCATATGTCTCTAAGCAACTTCCTAGACGGCGGCGTATACGACCAACTAGTTGCTGAGCTTGTCGATGCTCAAAGTGGTGAAGCGAAAGTAGAAGCTCCGGCGCCTGCTGCAGCTCCAGCACAAGAAGGCAACAAGCTTGCACTTACTGACGACAGCATCTTCCTTGGCCTAAAAGCGACTCAGAAAGAAGACGCAATCAAGTTTGCTGGCGAACAATTAGTAAAACTTGGCAACGTATCACCGGAATACGTAGACGGCATGTTTGCTCGTGAAGAGCTTGTGTCTACTTACCTAGGTGAGTCTATCGCTGTGCCACACGGCACAATCGAAGCGAAACAATATGTACAAAAAACCGGCATTGTTTTCTGTCAGTACCCTGAAGGTATTCAGTGGGGCGAAGATGAAGATGATATCGCGAAGATGGTTATCGGTATTGCCGCACAAGGCGATGAGCACAACATGGTGCTGATGGCTATTACCAATTCACTCGATGATGAAGAAGCTGTGGAATGCTTACAGAACACAACAAACCCTGCTGATGTTCTACGTATTCTCAACGGAAACTAAAAAGCTCTAGTCAAGCTCCTGAGTGAAGGAGGCCAGTATCCCCCTACTGGCCTCATTTCGGTCTTAATCTTTCTTACAAGATTCAGTCTGAATAGCTTACTGCTTAATGCCTAGGGCACGTCGTCAAGGCATGTTGTTGAGCCGTTAGCTATCTAGATTCAAATATTTATAAGGTCAAAATTATGAAAGCGTTACATTTTGGTGCAGGTAATATCGGTCGTGGTTTCATTGGTAAGCTTCTTTCTGATGCAGGTATGAAGGTTACGTTTGCTGACGTAAATGAAACGGTTGTAAATGCGTTAATTGAACGCCAAGAATACCCAGTTAAGATTGTTGGCGAAGAGTGTGTTGTAGAAGTGGTTAAGAACGTGACAGCAGTAAACTCAGCGACAAGCGCTGTAGTAGATTGCATCGCTGAGTCTGATCTTGTGACGACAGCCGTTGGCCCTACTGTTCTTAAAATCATCTCTAAATCTATCGCTCAAGGCATTGAAAAGCGTGCAGCAGCAAACAACACGGCACCAATGAACATTATCGCGGCAGAGAACATGGTTCGCGGTACTAGCCAATTAAAAGCAGCAGTGTTAGAGCACCTTTCTGATGAAATGAAAGCCTTCACTGAAGAGCACATTGGCTTTGTTGATTCAGCGGTCGACCGTATTGTGCCACCGGCAGAAGCGGGCGAAACGGACCCTCTAGCCGTAACCGTTGAAACGTTCAGCGAGTGGATCGTAGATCAAACACAATTTAAGGGTGAGATTCCAAACATCCCAGGTATGGAATGCACTGACAACCTAATGGCTTTCGTTGAACGTAAACTGTTCACGCTAAATACGGGTCACTTGGTAACGGCATACTTTGGTGTACTTGCGGGTCATGAGACAATCAAAGACTCTATCGAAGATGACGTAATCCGAGCTGAAGTAACAGCAACGATGGAAGAGAGTGGTGCGGTTCTAATTAAGCGTTACGGCTTTGATCCAGAAGCTCACGCTGCCTACATCCAAAAGATTCTTGGTCGTTTTGCTAACCCGTTCCTACGTGATGAAGTAGACCGTGTTGGCCGTCAGCCAATTCGTAAACTGAGCCCACAAGACCGCCTAGTTAAGCCTCTGAATGGCACATTAGAGTACGGCCTACCGAATGTTCACTTAGTAAAAGCAATCGCAGCTGCGTTCCATTACAAGAATGAAGACGACCCACAAGCGGTTGAACTTCAAGCAATGTTCGCAGAAAAAGGGTTTGCTGAGACATTAGCGCATTATTCTGAGCTGAATAGTGACTCAGAAGTTGTTAAACTAGCGGAAGAAGCTTATCTAGCATTGAAATGATAAACCATCAAAGTGCCACACCAGTGGCACTTTCTTATTGTCGAGCCGTTATGCCAATACAAACTAGCCACGAAACTGAATTACTCGAAGCCCTATCTGAAGCTGAGAGCGCTAGCGCCTGTCTAATGGCGGCTTACGATGCATTGGACGACACGGTAGATGCCGTATTAAAAAACATTTTCAAGAAAGACGACACGGCAATTAAATTTGTTGTTGAACCACTTCTCAACAGTGGCGGTCCGTTGGGCGAGATTATGATCCGCGCTAAGCTGCTATTAGGGCTTGGTGTGATCAGTAAAGAGCTCTACGATGATTTAGAGATTTTCGTTACCTTGAAAGAGTGGGCGAAAATACAAGGTGAAGACACCAGCTTCACAGAAGTCGACGTTATATTTGAACTCAACAAGGTGCAGGCGATTCAACGCATAATGCCTATCGAATATGACTCGGAGATGGTGGAAACCATGTCGGGCCCAATGCTTCAAATGTTCTTGGGTCGACACAATCAGAAAGTGAAGTCGACGATCGTTCTGGCTATCACTGACATTATCACGACCTTATGCCGAGATAACGCACTGAGTTCTTAGTTCTAGTTTGCAGTCCTGCTTATCTTGTTTCACATCCTACATATCTTGTAGCTGTTCGTTCGTTTCAATCCAAAGCTTAAAATGATGGCGGTTTCTCTCGTTGGAGAAATCGCTTTGTTGTTTTTGTGTCTATCAAAAACTCTCGACACTTTCCCCGCTTATCAAATACAAAAGCAGCAGATACAAAAAAAGCCACATTCAGTGGCTTTTTCTATTCAAGACGCTCTTTCTATTAAAAACGCCTTTTTATTCAAGACAATCGATTATAGGTCTTGGATGTTCTCAGCTTCTAGCTCTTGGAAGTAGCGTAGAGTCTTAACTTTTAGCTCTTGTTGAGCTGGCTCATCAGCAACGATGATAGCTTTACGGTGCATCTGTAGAGCGGTAACAGTCCACATATGGTTTACAGAACCTTCGATAGCCATTTGAAGCGCTTGCGCTTTGTTGTGGCCTAGAGAAAGGATCATTACTTCTTCAGAATCTAGAAGAGTAGCAACACCGATAGTTAGTGCGTATTTAGGAACTTGGTTGATGTCGCCATCGAAGAAACGAGAGTTCGCGATACGAGTGTCTTCAGTCAATGTTTTGATACGAGTGCGTGAAGATAGAGAAGAACCTGGCTCATTGAATGCGATGTGACCGTCGATGCCTACGCCGCCCATGAACAGGTTGATTTTGCCGTATGAACGGATTTTCTCTTCGTATGCTGCACAGTGAGCATCGATGTCTTCAGCTTTTCCGTCTAGCAGGTTGATGTTTTCTGCTTGGATATCAACGTGGTTGAAAAAGTTCTCGTGCATGAATGTGCGGTAAGACTCTGGGTGGTTAGGGTCGATACCAACGTACTCATCCATGTTGAATGTTACAACGTGCTTGAAGCTTACTTCGCCAGCTTTGTGTAGCTCAATTAGCGCAGCGTAAGTAGTTAGAGGTGTGCTACCAGTAGGAAGACCTAGTACAAATGGACGCTCAGCAGTAGGAGCGAATTTGTTGATAGAATCTGCGATGTGACGAGCAGCCCATTTACCTACTTTAGCTTTGTTGCTTAATGGAATAAGTCTCATTGATTTTGCCCCTAGAAATAAAATTTTATAGTGTTCTGAAACATTAATTCGCATTATAAAATAAGTTATTAAATTCCGCTATTGTTTTAGGTCAAGTTTTTGCTTTTTTCGTCGTATCTGTGACTAGAACTCTCAAATTTGCACAATTATTGTATGGATATTTGGTAGCGTTAAACAAGATTAATACGTTTGTCATATATCGTCCGGTGGGTTTGATTCAGGGTCTGAAAGATCAACAAGCTTTGTTGAGTGGATGAGTGGATAGATGGATGGTCAGGAGTGCGATGGACGTATGATCAAAGAGTGATGCTTATGTGGCACTGCCGTGCAAGAAAGAGGAGAAAAAGTGAGGAAGTATCACCGACAGGCGTGAATGAGCATGGGTATATTTAAGAATAGTGATTATTCAAAGCTATCACTATGAATTTTATATAAATATTGGTAAAACTGGACAGGTTGGCTAAACTTACTAATTACGAAGAAGATGCGTGTTTGTTTTAAGTTGCCGCTAATATGCTATGAAAAAAAGCCCAAAGTGATTAGGTATCACTTTGAGCAGTTTTACTAATCTTCTAACACTAACTCTCTTTCGTATTCTTCCCTAGGCACTTCACCGCGTTTGCAGCCGTTTAGGGTATGAAAGCGACGGCGTCCACGAGCCAGTTGAATGTACTTCAACCAAACACGGTCTAACTTGGACTTAGCCTTATGGGGGTGAGCCAATACTTTGATGAAATGTCTTTCTTCAGCATTGGTCGGTGTTAGTTCACCAGTCTCAAGTGCAAGCATAGTGTCACCAAACAAGGTTAGGATTTCTTCTTCTGAAAGAGTAAAATCACCTGACTTAGCGAACCCTCGTGGGAATTTAATGGTGTCATAAAAACGTTTTTTTCCGTGTCGGAATTCGGTCTCAGACATATCAGCCTCAGTAATGTGGTTAGATAGAAATTAGTGTTTATTGCTCACGCGAAAATATTGTTAAAAGGCTAAAATAGGAAACAAAACGTTTTTGCCTTTACGATAAACAATCCTAGATCGGCTAGTTAGCAGATTTATTACAGAGATGTATTTTTGATGGATGTGAAAGTATTTAGAACCTTTCTTGAGGTTGCAAGGGTGCGCCACTTTGGGCGCGCAGCTGAAAACTTGTATTTAACACAAGCAGCGGTGAGTGCGCGGATCAAACAGCTTGAAGGCTATTTTGATACTCAGCTCTTCATTCGTGACCGCAATAACATCAAGCTTACCTCTTCCGGTGAGCGTTTGATTGGTTATGCTGAAGTGATGGTATCCACCTTACAACAAGCCAAGTTTGAGCTGTCGTTAGAGAGTGGAAAAGCCTTGCAGTTAACACTAGGTGGCACTCCGAATATTTGGGATGCGTATCTGCAAAACTGTTTAAGCGTAGTGACCGATTCGTTTGGTGGTTATGGCTTTATGGCTGAGGTGATGGGGCGCGAGCAACTGAACCGTAATTTGCTAGAGCGAACCTTAGATATGGCTTTCGCCTTCGATCAAATTAAAGCGGAAGAGCTGAACTGTAAAAAAGTCGCTGATTTGGTTTTGGTGTTGGTATCAACGCAGCAAGATGATCTGGAATCTGTGTTCCAACATAAGTATGTGTATGTCGATTGGGGAACGCGCTTCGGTTCAGAACACGCAGAACGTCACCCTAAAGTTCCAGCTCCGTATTTACGTACCTCTACGGCTCGTATTGCCCTCGATTTCATCTTAGAGAAAGGTGGCAGTGCGTATTTACCTGTTTCTATGGTTGAACCTTTTATCGATTCGGGTCAGCTGCATAAGGTGAAAGGGGTAGAAGATTGGTATCGCCCAATTTATCTCAGCTACCGCAAAAGCAGCACCTCGGTTGATGCGATCATGCAGGTCGAGAAGCTGGTTAACGAGATTGATCCATCGACCGCTTATACGTTGCAACAAGCCGCTGAACAAGCACCAGAGTAACGGCATTCGCGGTAAGCAACGGCTTTGTTGATTAGATTCAATAAAAAATGGCTCCTAACTAGTTGTATAGTTAGGAGCCATTTTTGTTTTAAACCAGAGATGATTTTCTTTTCCAAATCAGAGATAACCCTAACTCGGATAAAACCGTTTAAGCCTGGTATGCGTAACCTTTTTTAAAAGCCCTATCACTTCAAAGCACTATTCTTCGAAAATTCTAGAGATTCATTAGATTCTCAATGGACTCTTCAAGAGAGTGTGACAGGTATGAATGGATTTGATTGCCATCCGTTGCATCAATCTCAATTTTAGAAATCCCCTTACTCGCTTCGTCTTCAAGAAAGCTGAGAGACTGCTCGACTGATTGACTGGTGAGAACCTGTTGGTTTGATAAAACAATACGACACGTGTGAAGAACCATAGCCTTTTCCTTTTTATATTCGACAGGTCTCTGCATCTTAGTGTGCTAAGTACCTATCGTTGACGTTGTGAGAAGAGTTTCTTCTCAAGGTTAAATTTAGTCGAATTGCGTAAAAAGAAAACCCTTTTTTGTGATTTATCTAACCTTCAGTTCCGAAAGTGGCTAGCGACAATGACAGTTCACGGTAAACTTTTAGGTATCGGAGTAAAAGTTATGGCAAATGGGAAGAGCACAGCATGTCGAGAAATATTCATCACAACAGTACGTTAACGAGTGAGCAGTGCCATTTGGCTCGATATGCGCGAGACGCTCGCTTTGATGGGATGTTTTTTACGGCGGTAAAAACCACCGGAATTTTTTGTCGTCCGATTTGCCCAGCAAGCCCGCCCAAAGAAGAAAATGTCGAGTATTTTTCTCATCAAGCTCAAGCCTTGAAGGCTGGGTATCGCCCATGCTTACGTTGCCGGCCAGACAGCGCACCTTTTTCTCCAGCTTGGAAAGGTGTTGAAACGACTTTCTTGCGTGCTTTACAGTTGATTGATCATGGTGCGCTGAACTCAGGGTCAATCGTCGACCTTGCCACTCGATTAGGTATTTCCGATCGTTATTTACGAACCTTATTCGACAATTACATCGGCGTGTCGCCGAAGCAATATAGCCTTTATAGCCAATTGATGTTTGCCAAGCAGTTGCTGCACACCAGTAGCATGAGCATTACCGATGTTGGCTTTGCGAGTGGTTTTAATAGCACGCGTCGTTTCAATGATGCCTTTCTAAAAGAGCTTCAGCTCTCGCCAAGCCAAATCCGACGAACAAAGCTAAGTGAAAACCTGAGCAATCATATTCAGCTTGGTTTTCATGGGCCTTTAGATTGGAACCACTTGTTGGGTTTTTATCGACGAAGAATGATTGAGGGCTTAGAAGACGTTGGCGAAGATTATTACAAACGCACAGTGAAAGTTAATGGGTCAAAGGGTTGGTTTAAGGCCACCTTGGCCAAAGAGAACCGCTTAGATATTGAATTTGAGTTGGACGATATAAGCCAGTTAAGAAGCTTGATTGCTAACATTCGACGCATGTTCGACCTTGATGTCGATATTGCCAAGGTCGAGGCCTTCTTTACAACCATTGACTCCAACTTAGTGGCTAAGAGTGGCATCCGCATTCCTGGCGTGTGGAGTGCTTGGGAAGCCGGAGTAAGAGCGATTCTCGGACAGCAAGTTTCGGTAACCGCGGCGATTGGGCAGCTTAACTTGTTGGTACGAGAGATTTCTGGAACGCATTCGGCATCTTCTTTAGAAGATCCTGCTAATTCACAAGAGTCGTCTGTAATCCAAGAGAAAGCCTACTTCCCAACTCCTAAACAGATAGCGGAGGCTGATGTCAGCTTCTTAAGAATGCCGGGAAGTCGCAAAGAGACCTTAAAGCGCTTTGCCGAATACATGGTCGACAATGAAGCCGAACATCCTTCTAAGTGGATTGAGCTAAAGGGCATTGGGCCTTGGACGATTCAATACGCGCTACTTCGCGGGTTAAGTGAACCTAATCATCTGTTGGTTGGCGACCTGGTGGTGAAGAAGTTCATTGAGCATCGCCCAGCCATCAATACAGAGAGTGTTTCGCCTTGGGGAAGTTACGCCACGTTCCATTGTTGGAATCAATCTTAATCGGAATACTAAGCTAGGAGATATCATGGACAATCGTTTTACTCACTATGAGAGCCCATTGGGAACCGTGACGTTACAGGCGAACGATGAAGGGCTGCTCGGCCTTTGGTTTGAAACATACACCACCAAGCCAGAACAGTTAGGCGTTCAAGATGATGGCTTTCCGATCTTTGAATTGGTTGCCGAGCAGCTCAATCGCTATTTTTCTGGTGAGGTTATCCAATTTTCTGTGCCGATCGCCGCAAAGGGCACGCCATTTCAGCAATCGGTTTGGCAAGCGCTCATGACTATTCCTTATGGAGAAACATGGAGCTATGCACAATTGGCTGATGCGATTGGTAACCCCAAAGCGGTGCGAGCCGTGGGTTTAGCTAATGGAAAAAATCCGGTGTCAGTGATTGTGCCGTGTCACCGTGTGATTGGTAAAAATGGCAAGCTGACCGGGTATGCGGGTGGCGTAGAACGCAAACAACGCTTGTTAGTTATTGAGGGAAGAGAAGAAGATTAAAGAGTCTTTTTCGGAATGTTTGTTGAAAATTGCGTATCAATTATTGGTGAACGTTAAGGGTTCTTAAAGTGTGACTTTGCAATAAAACTGCCACTTGCTGGAAAATACTTATTTGGTTGCATATCCTTTAACCATGTTCTCTAGGCAAGGATGCCCAAATGAATAGCCATCATTCACTTATACTCTGCTGCAGTAGCGCACTATTGCTGACGGGCTGTTTAATCGACACCAGTCGACCCTTCGAAGTACCACAACTTGCTCTGTTCAAAGGTATGTATGAGAACGCAGATAATGACAGTTATCTACTTTTTGAATCCGGGCAAGTGACTTATCAAACAACGGATAATTCCGTTACTCGAACCTATCGTGTTGATGATGACTTGATCACCATTGAGTTCAATTCTGGAAGCAGTCGAACTGACTCTAGACTAGTGATGCGCATTCAACAACAGGGCGAGATGCTAACTTGCAACCAATGTCCAGCGATACAATTGAGTAACGTCTGGACACTTGTTGAGAAGCCTTTGAAAGACGGTTCGAATTAGAAAAGATCTCCGAATTAGAAAAGATCGCCATTCAGCCATAGGTGAGCGGCGATACTGACGGCATAGCCAATCATGATCACTGGCATCCATTTTAAGTGGCCAAAGAAGGTGTATTTTCCATGCGCTGCCCCCATCAACGCCACACCTGCTGCACTGCCTATAGATAACAAGCTACCACCGACACCTGCGGTTAAGGTGATCAGTAGCCAGTTGCCCATCGACATTTGGGGTTCCATGGATAACACGGCAAACATCACCGGAATGTTATCGACAATAGCCGATAAGATTCCCACCATGACGTTGGCCCAAATTGGATCCCATTGGCTATACATCACGCCCGAGGCTAATTCCAAGTATCCAAGTAAACTCAAGCCACCGACACACATTACGACGCCGTAGAAGAACAGCAACGTGTCCCATTCGGCATGCGAAACTCTTCGAAATACATCGAATGGCACAACAGAACCGAGTCGTTTCAGGGCGCCTTCATCGTTATTGGCGATCGCCACCGCTTTTTTCTTCGCGAGTGAGTTGGGTAAAGTCTTACGTAAGTAATAACCAAAGAACTGCAGGTAGGCGAGCCCCATCATCATCCCCATCACAGGAGGGAAGTGGAGTACGGCATGGAAAGCAACTGCGGTCGCTATTGTCATGATGAACAAGAATACGATTCGTCTTGCACCACGTTTTAATTCAACGTGTTGATGAACTGTGTCGGGCTGAGTCGTGGGTACAAAATAAGACATGATCAACGCAGGGACTAGGTAATTCATCACCGAAGGGATAAACAAAGGAATGAACTCACTAAAACTCACATAACCAGCCTGCCATACCATGAGCGTTGTGATGTCGCCGAATGGACTGAACGCGCCGCCAGCATTGGCGGCTATCACGATATTCACACAAGCTAGGTTAACGAATTTAGGATTAGAGCCAGCAACCTTGAGAACAACGGCGCACATCAATAGAGCTGTCGTGAGGTTGTCGGCAATAGGCGAGATAAAGAAGGCCAGAATACCGGTTATCCAGAACAGAGAGCGGAAATTAAAGCCTTTGCCTACCATCCACGCTTGCAGCGCATCAAACAGTCTTCTCTCTTCCATAGCACTAATGTATGTCATGGCGACGAGCAGAAAGAGTAATAGCTCGGCGTATTCCAGAAGGTTATGCTCGAGCGCTTGTTTGGCGACTTCAACAAGGTTGTGTTCTTGGTAGGTAAAACCAATGATTATCCAGATCAGGCCCGCTGCAAGTAGAACCGGCTTGGATTTTCGGAGTTTTAGGTATTCTTCCATCATCACCACGATGTAGGCGACAACGAAAATAGTCAGCGATAGGTAGCCAGCAAATGAACTGGTTAGCTTAAGTGGCTCTCCCAACTGAGAAGTGGCAGCGCCTGCTACCGTAGAAAAAAATAATAAAGAGAGAACAGCAGAAAGCTGGATACCTAACATGGATTACACTCCGAAGTTAATAAGTTATTAACACGGGTAAAAGCGTAGACCTAAATAACCATGTGCAGTGTGATAGATATCTTAATAATTCAATAGATTATATAGAAAACAGTAGATTGGGTGACAACGTGAGGTCACAGTGAAAGCCGTTGATTATAGGAACCCTGTCGTTCATAGGAAAACGGTCGATCATCGGCAACTCGTTAATCATAGAGAAATAGAGATTATAGAGGTTAGGGAAAAAGCCCTACCGGGTTTAGTACCGATAGAGCTTATTCGCCATTGCCAATATTATGCAGCATTGAGATCAAACGTCAGTGTTTGTTCTGCGGCACATACTTCAACAGGCCAGCCGTAGGATTGATATTCCAGCGCAAGTTTGTCCGCTACTGCGCGAGATACCGTTGCAGTGATCCACATGCCTTTGCCCATTACTTGATATTTAAGCGTTCTCATTTCCATCATCATCACCACCGTTCTCCTTCGATATTGGCAGCGCGAAGTCTATAGCACCTCTAAGGGCTGAAATTTCGAATTAAGCTCAAATTCTTTATAAAATGGCTCACGGTTTAGCCATGGTTCAAAACTCGACCAACAATAGGTAAACGATTGCATTTTAGAAGCGTAACCACGATTTAAGCCGCTGTATTATAATCGAATTAAAATTGAACAAAAAAAGCATGTAAGAGATCACTTACATCATTATCAGAGATAAGACTAGGTAAAAACCTGTCATTTGAAACCTTATTTGTGTGGTGATTGTGTGCGTTTTTGGTTGCGCTGTTGAAGCTAATTTTGTTTAGTTTTGTATGTGAAATATTCTAATTATTTTAGCGTATACCTCTGCTTTTAAATCTAAATCACAGTTTTATATGTTGCTGTGGTTCTTTTGTTCAAACCGATACGCTATTTGATTTTGGTCATTAACCTATTGCTCATTAGTTTGCACTATCTATACGTGTTCTGTTCCACATAAACGAGATGTATAGAGGTCCTTATGACTAATCCAACTAAAACCGATCGTAAAGTTACGATCGGCAGCTATATCGCACTCGCATTCGCGATTGTGTTCTTTTCAGGTTTAATGCAGTCAAATGAATGGTATGGAGTGCTCGATTTTACAACGCTCAACGGTTCATTTGGTAAGGTCGCTTACGATGTCAGTGAAACGGCCGATGGTATCCAAGCGGCAACGACGTCATTGCGCGGTAAAGGCGGTAGTGGTGCTCGCGACGGTTTCATCTTTGCTTTGACACTTATTCCGACCGTGATGTTTGCACTGGGTATGATCAACGTACTTGAGCACTACGGTGCACTGGACGCGGCTCGTAAACTACTGACACCTCTACTTCGCCCTCTAATGGGTATTCCGGGTAACTCAGGCTTGGCACTGATTGCTTCTTTGCAAAGTACCGATGCGGGTGCTGCGATGACCAGACAACTGAAAGATGAAGGGCATCTGACTAAGCGTGAAACCGATGTTTTCACTATGTTCCAGTTTACGGCGGGCGCGGCGATCGTTAACTTTTTCTCTTCAGGTGCGGTTCTGTTCACTCTAACGGCGATGGATGGTTCTTTGGCGGTAACATCGTCAATTGGTTTGGCTGTGGCTGTGATGTTCATCTTCAAGTTTGTCGGTGCGAACCTGTTCCGTATTTACCTCAACATTACTGAAGGCAAAGAAGACAAACCAAAATCAGACAAAGAACAAAAACTGGAAGAGGAAGTAGCATAATGAGCGAAGTTAAAGCAAAGAAACCAATGGTTACTGATATTTTCGTTGAAGGCGCCAAAAAAGGCTGGGTTATTGCGACTACCTCTACGGTACCGAATGTTCTGATGGCGTTTGTGATCATCAAGGCATTGCAGATCACCGGTGCGCTGGATTTGATGGGCAGTGTATTTGCTCCAATCATGGCGGTATTTGGTTTACCTGGTGAAGCGGCAGCAGTATTGATTGGCGCTTGGATGTCGATGGGTGGCGCAGTGGGTGTGGTTATCACGCTGTTTGACCAAGGCATCCTGAACGGCAACCATATCGCTATCTTGGCGCCAGCTATCTACTTGATGGGCTCTCAGGTGCAATACATGGGTCGTATTATGGGACCAATTGGTACTGAAGGTCGTTATATCCCGGTGATGATCGCGATTTCGGTATTGAATGCTTTTGGTGCAATGTTCTTGATGAACATTATTTTGTAACGTAACTTTTAACGGTTAGCTACTATTAACGGTTAGCTGCTATTAACGGTTAGCTGCTAACAGCTTTTAGACGTTACAAAAAAGGAAACCCCGTTTGGCTTTCACCAAACGGGGTCTATTCTTTTCGTAGCCATCCTGCTACTGCGCGTTACTTATCTTTCAATAGGTAACTGGTGCTCCCTGCATCGTTCCTTGACGTGGCTAAATCCTTTAACCTATCCAATTCATCGCCTTCCTAGCGGTGTCCTTGATAACTCATAATCCTGACAAGCGACTCTATCCTAGAGCATAACTTCCTTGCTGATAACTCATCCTAAGTCATCAAATCTTCATCCTGAAGATACCTAATCCGTTAGGCTTTTTCCTGTTCCTGCCAACTCCCTGTCGACATGTGTATTAAACACTGCAGAGGCTTTACTCACAATCCACCTAAAGAAATAAATGTACTCACTAACCGAAAGAAATATGCGTGGATTCATACAAAACAAGGGGTTGGGTTTGTATTTTAGGAATTTTCTGCGAAGCTTGATTGTGATCTCTTACGTTCGGTGTGAGAGATCTCTTACAAGTGCTCGGGCGTGATTATCATTTTATCTTGGCGGTTAATGTCGAAAAGATAGAAAAGAACACTGAGTTAAGGAAAAACAATAGGGAAATATGATGGTTACAGCACTTTACGCAGCTCTGCTGACGGTAGTAATGATTTGGTTGGCGATTGAAGTTATTAAGCAAAGACGAATCAATCTTGTTGCTCATGCCGATGGCGGTGTTGAGTCGTTACAGATAGCACGTTCGGCACAAAGTAACGCGATGGATTACATCCCAATCACGGTGATTTTGATGGGGTTGTTAGAGATGAATGGGGCTGGTGTGTGGCTTATTCATGTCATTGGTGTAGCGTTTATTCTGGGACGAGTGATTCACGCTAAAGGGATCTTAGCGAAGAATTTCAAAGGCAGAAAAGTGGGTATGGTGTTAACGCTTATCTGCATGATCTCTTTGATTGTCCTAAACTTAGCTTACCTACCTTTTGATAAAATGTTCTAGGGAGCATTATGGCATTGCGCCTTCCTCCTGCTTGGGCGATTGTCCTTGCAGGGCTAATACTCAACATCATGGCGATTGTCATGTCGAGCTTGGTGTTGGACAAAATTGAAGCGGAGAAGTCGGAATACAACGATCGTAAATACGGCAATGTGTACTCTATACAACTGTCCTGGAATACGATCGAAACCTTAGAGCGTAAGCGTGAAGCGATTCTGATTCACCTTGATAAGCTATCCCCAGAAATCGCTCAACCTGCCACTGTTCTTGATGAAGCGCTTCGCGGACAACTTCGGAGTTGGGTGAGTGACGAGGTGCCGGCCATCTCGTTGGCTAATTTACCTAAGCTTATGATGCTGATAAACAATGCCCAAGAATCGCAACGATCACGAATTGATGACTACTATTTGGATAATCTAACTTTGGTTGAGTTGATCCAAAGGCTTGATGAGAAAATGGCTTTCTATAAGAACATCGCCCTGTTTCTTCAGGTGTTTGGTTTAGCGCTTATCTTAGCTCGCGACCTAGCAAGAAGACCTTAGTCTTTAACCTTATTTACCTATTTACTTGTACCGCTAACGAGACTCACTTGGCAGGTTGGGGTGCTGCTGGCCTTGGTATTTTGGTAGCTGTTCTTTCAACCCCTTAAACGTGCTCAGCGCACTGCCTATCGATAACTTATTCATCAACCAATTGGGCAAAATACCCCCTGCGTTCGCATATGCGGTGTAGGTGATGTAGGTATTGCCGTTGGTGAGCGGTTGCAGCGTCCAAAGTGCGTCCACATCATAAATTCGAATGTACCCCGACTCTTTTGCCAAATAATTAGACGCATCCTTTATCGACAAGACAAACTGCCCATCCTCGATGCTGTACTTTGAGTAGGTCACCATATCGCGATCTCTGGCAGGCCAAGGCGCTTTGAATTGGGTATAGACGATGTTTTCTGCCTCAGATATCTGCATCAAGACACGGCTTTGCGACACATTGTCTATCCAGTTTGGCACGTTCTCGCTGTTTTCCAATAACAGTAAAAAACCGGAGTAAGTGGTGGGCGTTTGCATTTGTGCTCGTATCTCTACTAAGCCTTCACTGTGAGGTCTCTTATCAATGATGATGCCGTCTTCACTTTTGACGAACTGCCATGGAGCTGCATAAGTCAGTGTTGATAAGGCGCAGAGCCCAAGTGCAAAAATCCTAGGTAATATCATTATTCTTCCATAAAAAGAAAAGCTTATCTTCTAGGAGTATAGAATAAAAATGGGCTTGATTCGTGCTAAAGGCTGACGGGTTTTCCTGATTTGAGCAACGCATCGCCATTTATTGTGGTGATACCAATAGCTGGAGGCTTATTAAGATTTGGAACGTCGAAATGAAAACGGAAGCGTTCGGTCGCTTCCGTTTTTATTAATGGGCAATGGATAAAGGTTAAAGTTACTAGGCTAAAACTTGTAGACTAAAGCTTATAGGCTTCTACGGTTTTGATCGTCGTCCAGTTGCTGTTGGCGTCTTGGATGAACTCTTGCGTATCTTCCAACCATCGTTTTTGTACAGATTTGTCTAAGTTCAGATACAGCTTTCCATCTTCGACTTTCCATGCGTTAGGGTCGGTCTCAAATTTCTTACCCATAGCCACACCAAAGGCACAATAGCCACCGTATTGAGGCGCATAAGCTTCAGGATTGGTGCGGAACTGATCTCGGTTGTCACTGTTTGCGAACTGATAAATAGCGTTCTTATAAGTAGCAGTGAATTCTGATGAACCTTGAACGGCACCAGCATCAGTAAAGTAAGCCACTGGGTCATAGCCTTTGATCGCGATGTCATTGCTATCAACGCTCATGTCGATGTCTGCTGCCATCAGTGAAAAGCTGGTTCCTAGTAACGCGGCCAATAGAGTGATTTTTTGACTGGTCGATTTCATGTGTGACATATCAAGTTCCTTGTCAGTGTTGGTTATCTTGTTTGAAATAATTTAGCCCACTCGTCCGGTCTATAGAGGGACAAAAGAACTTAAAAGTAAGCGAATCGTTCGGAGGATGCATGGATCTGCTTTCACAACTAATGGAACACTTCTCGATACGTACCGGTGTTTTCTATTCTGGCAATTTGTGCGGAGTGTCGTCATTTAAGCCGCAACAGGGTAAAGAAGGGCATCTTCATGTATTGAGCGCGGGTGAGTTGACCTTGTCTAGTGCGCACACGGAGTACAGGCAACTGTCACAGCCTTGCATTGTTTATCTGCCGAATAGCACTCCACATGTGATAGAAGGCGTGGGAGACGGTGCTGAGGTCGTGTGTGCGAATGTCGAATATCGTTCAGGGCAGATGAATCCTTTATTGTCTGCTCTGCCTGACGTGATAGTGATTCCGTTTGCGGATGCACCTAACTTAATGCCAGTGATTGAGGTGCTGTTTCGAGAGTCGGGGCAAGCATCTTCAGGACAACAATCGTCAGGGCAACAATATCTAATGGATAAGTTGAGTGATGCCTTGATGGCTTTGATTTTTCGTCACCTCATTGAACAGCAGCAAATTGATCAAGGGGTATTCTCAGCCCTAGCTCATCCACGATTGGCTTCGGTGGTTACGGCCGTTCACCTATTGCCTGCACGCCACTTTTCGATTGCGGAAATGGCGTCACTGGCCGCGATGTCTCGAACTCAGTTTATTGAAGCGTTCAAACGAGAAGTCGGTGAGACGCCCGGAGATTATGTGCAAAAGTGGCGAGTCTCAGTGGCTCAATCCCTGTTATTGCAAAATAAGCCCATCAACTGGGTCGCTGATGAGGTGGGTTACAGCAGCTATTCGGGGTTTTCACGCGCTTTTCAGCATGTTGCTGGGGTGTCACCGCGCCTTTGGCTAAAGCAAAATGTATCGTGAAACGCTCGGCAACCCTACCCAAGATATGGCTATTCGCATTGGGCTGGTCTATGTTTTAGCGGAAATTGTGCAGAGTTTGTTCTTTTCTCAAAAGAGGGTCTAAAAAGGTGGACTTTTTAAGCTTGTCGTAACATCCTGCTCGTCCTATTTTATCTAGACACCAATGAGACGAAGTGCCTGCTGGACATTATTCAGCCTCCCGTATCTCATTAAAGTATTAAGGAGTTCAACTTGAACCTATTTGTAAGAGACCTTACCGTTATCGATTCTTCATACATCTGTGAACACAGAGGGGTCGTAGGAGATAGTTGGATTTTAGATGTCACCATGTCTGGTGAACTTAATGAAATGAGCATGGTGCTGGATTTTAGTAAGGTCAAAAAGCAGATCAAACAGCTTGTCGATGAGCACGTTGATCACCGTTTGCTGCTGCCAATGCAAAGCGCTGCAATTGTTCTTCAAGCGAGCAAAGCGGGCTACTCTAAGGTTGATGTGTTGCGTGGTGACAAGAGTCTTCATCTACATTGCCCTGATGAAGCATATTGCCTGATTGATGCAGAAGCGATCACCATCGAGAGTGTGACCGCACACGTTTACAATATCCTTCGCGATAACCTACCAAGTAACGTCACCGGGTTAGAGATCACCCTTCGTCATGAGAACATTAATGGCGCGTTCTACCACTATACCCATGGTTTGAAAAAGCATGATGGTAATTGCCAACGCATCGCCCATGGTCACCGTTCTCCAGTAGAAATCGTGGTTGATGGTCAGCGTGACGAGCAACGCGAACAAGCATTTGCTCAGCGTTGGGAAGACATTTATTTAGGGTCTAAAGAAGACCAAGTTTCAGTTTCATCACTTAACCTGAGTGAACACGCGAACAGTGTTAATGATGGAAGTCACTATGGTTTCCGCTACACCGCACCACAAGGCGAATTTGAGCTAGCGATTGCTAAGAGTGAAACAGAAATCTTGCTGACGGATACCACGGTGGAATTACTTGCTGGCTATATTGCGGATCAAGTTGAGCCTAGCCTAGCAGAGAGCCAATCACTACAAATCGTCGCTTATGAAGGTGTTGGCAAGGGCGCAATGGCGTTCCGATAACACTTGAACGAGTGATACAGTCTCGTTACTGACATGATGAAATAAAGGCAAGATAATCCGTTATCTTGCCTTTATTTTTGTTGCTCTTTAAAGCTGATCTAACCAACAGTTTTAGGTAAAATAACTAACGAAGTAGCACGCGTCGCAGTGGCGTTTTCTCGATCCCAACGACCAACCCGAAGCTCAACAATACGGTGCCAAAAAATACCGTAACGTCTTTTGCCAATTCCGTAATGCCTAAGACTCCACAGACATTGAACAACACAATAATGATCAGTAAATGGCTTACGTAGATACCCAGCATGCGATTTGAAATGGCACGAACCCAAGTGTAGTTACCCATGTTTGGATTAGCCAAAAGCCACATAAACACGCCCATCCCCCATAGAGCCGTGCCAAATAAGAAATCATTCATGTTGAATCCGACGTCGAACGTGGTGAGCCATGCCGCCTCAGAAAAGTGAATCAACATGCCTAACGCTAATAACACCAACGCTTTAGTTGATGACACCTTCCATTGATTCTGACGAATAAGGAAACCTAAGGTCACCATTAACGTGCCAAAGAACGGACCATTACGCGTGAAGAAGGGTGCATCCAACCCGGTTAGCGTTGCGTAGCTTCCTGCCAAAACACCATAGCCATAGAGTGCAATAGCGATCGGTAATAGCAGTTTGTTGAGTTTCAATTCAATCAATAAAGCGATGATCAACACTGCGCAAACAAGGGCTGGAATGAACCACAAATGCACCAGACCGCCCTCTAAGAATGAGTTAAGAGGAGTGCTCATTAAGAAACCCCAATAGCCTTCACGTTCACCTAGATAGCCAAACTCTTCTACCTTCGCGAGATTGAATGGCATCGCTAAGCAAATGATGCTCCATGCCAACCAAACCTTAAGCAGCGGTTTAGAGTAGTTCAGGACGGTTTCCCATGGCGATGCAGCCAACTTGGGCTGAATAAGGTAACCAGAAATCAGGAAGAACAGAGGTACCGCAAAACGAGCGGCTTGGTTGAGCACATAACCGATCCAAGGCACTTCATCTATTTGCCAATAAGTGAGTGCCATTTGGCCGTGTAAACCAATGATCGCCAAGATAGCAATCACTCGGCCTAACTCGATACTGGCGATGTGTTGTGAAGGCGTATGTTGAACGGAAGACATATCAGATCTCTTAGTAAAATTTTTACGAAATCTAGCAGCCTTTATGCCCAACCAGTTAGTCCTAAATCAAGGCTTATGACCTTTATTTCAGGGCTTGTGTCGGTTTTTTGAAGCCTGTCGCAGCTATATTAAACCCATTGCGGTGAGTGCAAAAATACCTAGTGTGCAAGTGATAAGAGAAACAACGGTCGTGAGCGCGATGATGTTAGCCGCCAGGGTTGAATTTCCTCCCATTGCACGAGCCATAACATAGCTTGCCGCTGCCGTTGGTGCAGCGCTCATCAAGAAGATAAGCCCGAGGTCGAGTCCTTCAAACCCTAAGTACCCAGCAGCCAATGTAATCAGTAACGGTGAGGCAATTAACTTGTAGCTAGAGGCGAACCACGTCGACAACTTTTCTTGTTTGAGCGAGCTAATATCCAACGACCCGCCAGTACAGAGCAGGGCCAAAGGTAGTGTCATATTGGCAAAGTATTGCCCAGCGTCAGCCACCATTTTTGGAATAGGAATTGAAAGCGCATAGAAGACGACCGCTAAGAAAATAGCGATGATCAACGGGTTTTTGGTGATGGACTTGACGATTACTTTAATGGCTTTAGCGCCGGTGTCTTTGCCTTTGGGTGTCAGTGCAATTACGGCTTGAATGTTATACAGCACGGTTAGGGATGCGACATAGATAGCCGCCAATGCCACACCTTGGTTGCCATAGATATTAGCCACATAGGCGAGGCCGATGATCGCGGTATTAGCGCGGAATCCACCTTGGACAATCACACCTTGATCTTTCGAACCTTTGAATACCAACTTGGTCGAGAAAATCGTGAATAAGAAAAAGATAAAGTTAGCGATGACGCCAAAGGCAACTAACGTACTACTGGCTGAAAAATTGTGATTTGATTGAACAATACTAAGAAATAGCATTGCTGGTAAGGTGACTTGAAATACGACCTTAGATGCGACATCAATGAAATTGTCATTGATCAAGCCGATTCGCTTGAGCATCACACCAAGAAACAGCATTAAACAGATAGGGCCTGTTACTGACGCCGAAAACGCAAACTGTTCCCAAAGTGTGTTCATTGTTTTTCCTTTGTTAGTCGATTTCAATTTCCTTTGAATACTGTCGCATTTTTCCACAATTCTTTGATAATACAAAATGAATACCAAGGGTTAAGTAAAAAACTTGAAAAAAAGTACGAACGTGCTAAAAATAAAGCATCAGATTTATTATTGGTGAATAATGAGCAAAGGAAAGATAACCAAAGAGTATATTTTGAGCCATGCATTTGCACTTGCGAGTGAGAATGGTCTTGAGAGTTTGACGATTGGCGAATTAGCCAAGCAGTGTGGTATGTCTAAGAGTGGATTGTTTGCGCACTTCAACTCTAAAGAGAACCTGCAACTCTCTGTACTCGAATATTCCAACGCCATATTCACTGAAAGAGTCATCATTCCGGCGAGAGAGTTGGGCGACGGTGATATTGAAGCCAAGCTGAAACAACTGCTCGATAACTGGCTGGGCTGGAACCACTCGTTCCAAGGCAGCTGCATGTTTATTGATGCTTGGAAAGATGCAGGCAGCGAAACCTCTGTGATTCAGAAGGCACTGCAGAAAACCATTTCAGTGTGGATTGATTACTTGACGATTCAGGTAGCAAAAGCGGTGGAGAGCAAACAATTCAGAGCCGATTTAGACCCGAAACAGGCAACCTTCGAGTTGTACGGTCTCTATTTAAGTGCGAACTTGTTCTACTCATTACGAGGCCAACAAGCGAGCCACACTCATTTTTGGAGTGGTGTCGAGCGCTTGGTAGCCAGTTGGAAAGCGGTTTAATACATACAACAGGTTAACTCGCAAATCATGTGAGTCTTGCTGAAGTAAGGTTTACAACAAAATTTTAGAGAAGTGGTGGTAAGCGATGATAAATCGCAGTAGCGCCATTTTTTATATCAACAAATAGCACGGTCGTTCGATTTTTAGGGCCGAGCTCGATCCGCCAATAATGATGGCGATACAAGGAACGGTCATGAGTGACAAAATCTATTTCAATACATCGAACAAATTTAGCTTCAAGCGCAGCTTAATTGGCGCAACAACCAATTTGCACTACATTTTAGCGCCGAGCCACGCAAAGAAAACGGCACGTAAACTGCTGCTCACTCCGATGCGTACCGAGCAAAAAAATGCGGATCCACAAGGGCTTATCAAGAGTGAAATCGAAGGTCGTGATGGCGTTATCAAAACGTATTCTTTGGGTACTGGTCCAGTTTGGGTGCTTACCCACGGTTGGTCAGGCACCGCGAGTCAGTTCTTTCCTTTAATGGAACACATCGCTGCTAAAGGTTTTACTGCAATGGCTTACGACCATCCTGCTCATGGTGGCAGCGATGGCGTGCATGGTCATATCCCAGCGTTTGTGAATGGTTTAGAAGCTGTTCTAGATTCGGTGGGTGAAGTGGCAGGTTTAGTTGGTCACAGCATGGGTACTGCTTCAGCGTTGGAATGTAAGCACGTTAAATTAGAAAACAAACCTTTGTTGCTCATTGCACCTGTGTTGGATTATCTAGAAAACCTATTTGGTAGCGTTGCGCGTTCTGGTTACTCAATGAAGCTGTTTGAGGCGGTAGTAGGTGAAGTGGAGGAGCAGTTTAACTACCCAATTCAGTCTGTCGATCCTTATGGAAAGCTGGCGCTTCGTGAATCTCAAACGATCATTGTTCATGACGAGCAAGACAAGTTTACTAAGTTTGATGTGTCTCAGCGTGCAGCTAACGAAATGGGTCGCGTTACCTTGATTGCGACTCAAGGACAGGGTCACGGGCGAGTAATGAAGTGTCCACAAGTATTCGAGAGCTTTGATAACTTGATTGGCTAAGTCTAATACCAATCGTAGTAAGTAACTGTTCACCCTAGCTTGTTAAAAATCTCGATAACGTCGTTAGATTTTTTGATTGTAGAATAACTACTCATCGAAACTATTTATTGAAAAGAGCTGCCTTGTTCTCAAGCTTTTTTCCTGCGCTATTTTTGAACACTTGCTTACTGTGATTGGTATAACGAGCGCAAGTCAGTAGGACGCTAGTAAAAAGATCGTAAGCTCAAAGCTCAGAAAACATAAATAAAAAGGCCAACCAGACAGTATCTGGTTGGCCTTTGTTTTAGGGATTTAGTTGATGCTTAGTCAGTATTTAACTAAGCACTATTTTTAGTTAGCAGCTTGCAGGACCGATCTCTTTCCACACGCCCCACTGGCCTGTCGTTGTTGGATCTTCACCTGTTGTCCACCATTTCGCTTCCCAAACCTTACCGCCTTGAGTTACTTGGTCGCCGCCAGTGTAGACCGCACTTGAATCCCAAGCGTTAGTACACGTACCGCCGCCTGTGGTTTTCTTAAGAACGTTCACTGAAGTAGCCGCTACCGATGTATCAGTGCCATCGCTGACCGTTACAGAGAAGTTCAGCGTTGTATCTTGCGTGTATTCCGCCGCGACAAAGCTCACTGAAGAACCTTGAACCGTTGCATCAATACCAGCAGGTACATCCCATGTGAAGGTTAATGTGTCTTGGTCAGCATCGCTCGAAGCCGAAGCATCAACCACGACTACGTCACCCGCATTAACTTCAGCTGGAGCTGAAACAATCGCAACTGGTGCTGTATTGACTGGACCTGTGTCCTTAGGGGTTACTGTTACAACAACGGTGTCAGTTGCAGTAGCACCTTCATTATCTGTTACCGTTAGGCTGAACGTGAGTACTTCTTGTTGAGCGACTTCAACCACATCGAAGCTTGCAACAGCCGCATTAGCGTTCGCCAGCGTTACTGCCGTGCCGCTGACTTGTGACCAAGCGTAGCTCGCAATCGTGCCGTCGCTGTCTTTTGAAGCGCTACCGTCTAGAGAAACAGAAGCTGGGCCTTCAACCGATTGGTCTGCGCCCGCTGCTGCGGTTGGTTTACGGTTGACAGGATCTGTTGTTCCGCCCGCTAGGCCTTCATGCATTGCGTTGAGGATGTCGCCGTTATCTGCATCAATTTCCCAAGAGAATAGACCCGCAAGGCCAAGGCTACGAACGTACGCGCCTTTTGCTTTCACTGAACGGTCATCATCAAATGTGATTAGCTTGCCCGAAGTACGGTTCCAAACGTAAGGCGCTTCTGCCATTTCGTCGTAACCATATTCAAAGCCGTTGATGCCTTGGTTGTTTGCACCAAGCATGTTCGCTTTAATGCCTTTGTAGTCAATAACGCCATCTTCCCATACGCCTTGCGCAGAGCTGCCGGTTAGTTTGCCATTACCTACACCCGTCATTGGGTCTGTAGGATCGGTGAGTGATGAAGGTAATACGCCTTCCCAACCACGACCGTACATCGCTGTACCAACCACAAGTTTGTTCGCAGGAACGCCTTGCTCAAGCAGCAACTGGATGCCGTTGTCAGTGGTGTAAGCTGGGCCAGTGTATTGTTCGCCATTTTCATCAAGCCCTGTGCCATCACATTGACCAGGGCGCATGAAGTTACCGCAGTTTAGTGCTGTTTGGTGACCTAACACGTTGTTCCAACCGCCGTAGAAGTCGTAAGTCATTGCGAAGATGTAATCCATGTATTGGATAGCATCGCCGTAGTTCACGTCTTCAATCTTGTCGTGACCAACACCAATCGCAGAAGTTAGCTCGTAAGTGCGACCATTTTCCGCTTCTAGCTCATCTAACATAACGCGCAGCTCTGCCATCAATGCAATGTAAGCAGGGCCGTCATTTACAGGGTCACCAAGATCGGGAGCAGCACCGCCTCCACCTGGGAATTCCCAGTCAATATCGACACCATCGTAGAATTTCCATGTATTTAGGAACTTCTTAACCGATGCAATGAACGTGTCGCGGTTCGCTTTTGTAGTGAAATCGAAGAACGGGTCAGACAGTGTCCAACCACCAATCGATGGAATGATTTTTAAATCAGGATTGCGCTGTTTTAGCGCCATCATCATCGCGTAGTTACCCTTGATAGGAGAGCTGTATTCGTGACCAGCTTGCGGGAAACTCTTTTGGAAAGCTGCCCAAGGGTCATGAATCACCACTTCGTAATCGTTTACACCCTGACAGGCTGTCATGAGTGCGTTGTAGCTGTTGCCGCCTACCGATTTTACTGATTCATTAGGACCACAAATTGGGATGAAGCCATAAAGGATATGGGTCAAGTTGTCAGCGGGTAGGTTATCAACCGTGTAATCACGACCATAAATACCCCACTCAACAAAGTAAGTGCCTACTACCGTGTTTGGGTCTGTATTGTATGACTTGTTGTTCGGATCAACATTCATTGCAAGTGGCGCTAAGTGTGAACCATCGGTATCTGCAATCGTGATCTGAGCGGGAACACTCTTGGCGCAGCCTGTTTCGTCACACGCCTCGATTTCCATCTGAAATAAGCCGCCTTGGCCGTATTCGAATGAAGCTGTAGTTTGGCTGCCAGTAATAGGGCCAGTGGCCACTTTAACGCCATCGAAGTAGATGTTATACGTGTTTCCTGACGTTCCGCTCCATTGGTTGAACTTGACGTCGACCTTTGCTTTGTCGTGATATTTAACCATCTGGTTGTAGCCAGAAGTGGTTTCCATCGCGAGTTCAATTTTAGAAAACTGCAGGTTGTTGGAACCGTACATGTCGATGCTAGGTGCTGTTGGAGCAGCTAATGCTGTACCAGATAGCGCTAGAGCAATGCTTGCCGCACAGGTATTAATACGAATCATACTTTTTCTCTCATTCCTTGAAGGTTACGAGAACCAAATGGCCCCATAAACGGCTCCAGTCAGTTTTGAAGGAGCTTCCCAGTCAGTATTCGAGAGAGTTTTAATTTTATAACTGAAAATAAATCCGTTTTCGATGGACAACTAAAAAATAGTATTTCGTTACAATTCTGTTGCTTAATGAGTGAGAGGCTGAGTCCATGTTTTATAAAATAAAACACACTTCAGAAGTAAAATCTCATAAGTGAAAATCCACGACATGAAGTTATGCAAAGATGCGACAAACGATAAGAAAATATCGCAAGTTGAAGCAGTATCACAAAGCGAAGTGTGCTGGGTGAGCGGTGCAGATCGGTAGATAAATATGAAAGTAGTGATGCGGAGAATACTTTTTACGGAGAAGACTATTATTTGATGGCTGTTATTTAGACGACTGAAGAAGATTGAGAAGGGGATTATCTTTTGAATTGCTCGGCTAAAGAAGCCCGTCTTTGTTGCATCACACTGTGGGTATCACCAACTGCAGTATCCTCGTAGCCTTCTTTAATAAATTGCTGAGATGGTACGCTTGGCTCTAGTCGCTTCAAGCGAGGAGAATCGTAAGTACCACTGATGGTGTAAACGGTGGTTCCAGAGCCTGTGCTAATCGTGACAATCTTGCCATCAAAATCAAACGAGGTAGCAATGAGGCGATGATTCATCATCACACCATTATCTGAAAGTGTCAGGGTATCAGTATTGTAAGGTGGTGCTGCAATCTCTATCCATGTGCCATAGACATTGCTTGGGCTGACAGATTGTTGGTGGGCTTGGTAAGCAAAATAGCCCGCGGTGAGGGCAATCATAAAACCAGCTAATAGGAAGCTGTAGAGTAACGAGTTGGCAAATAAATCTCTGCTTTTGACCGACTTTTTTGCCATTATTTCTTCATTTCCCCACTGACATTATTTTAGATTCTATTAACTAAAACCTTAGTTTGCAAAAATTGTTATAAGAGTTAGAAGCAGGATCGAATGTTCCAATAAATTTGGTTGCGTTGGCGATTTTTTGCCTAATTCCTTGGTATTTACGTTATCAATGAAAGCGAATTCAAGAAATGCCTAAGCTATGCGTATTTATTTCTTGTAGGACAGTCTCGAATTGGTTAAAACAATTATCACCTAGATTTACGCATAGGCTCATTCGTTGAGTCCAATAATTGCAATTTTGAGATAACAAGGAAGTACAATGATTAAAGAAAACACATACTTTGAAGGTGGCGTTAAGTCGTTAGCGTTTAACCAAGCTGGTGCTGATGTGAGTGTTGGTGTGATGGCGGCTGGCGAATACACGTTCGGTACTGCGGCTCCAGAAAAGATGACCGTTGTTAAAGGTGCTTTAATTGTAAAGCGTGTTGGCGATGATGACTGGACGACATACCAATCTGGTGAGTCTTTTGACGTTGCGGGTGATTCTTCATTCGACTTACAGGTAAAAGAAGCGACAGCTTACCTGTGTGAATATCTGTAACTCGCTCTAAATTCGTTTAATCAGGGCATCGTTTGTCTCTGATTGAATAGAAAAAAACCACGCTCTAGGAGCGTGGTTAAATAAGTGATAGTAACCGGCAGTGGATAGTGTCACTTGTTTTTGCAGTCATCAAATGGATGACCAAATCGTTGTTCGTTGCAAAATCTCTTCAATCTTCAATTCAAATCTCAATTCAAAATTTAAAGCTCAAAGACAGACATTGGTAAATCAGTAAGTCTCAAATACGCCGTTGTTGTAATCCTGAATTGTCTGTTCAATCTCTTCCATTGAATTCATGACGAACGGACCATAGTGCACAACAGGTTCATTAATCGGTTCACCAGAAAAAACCAGTACACCTGAATCTTCTAAGCTGTCTAAAGAAAGCCAGTCAGCTTTGGTAAGCAGGGCAAGTTGACCTTGCTTGATGACTTTGTCGCCGATCTTAATGCTGCCTCGGTACACATAAGTCATGGCATTGTGATTAACATTAGTCCCTAACGTCACTTTTTGCCCAGAATGAGAGCGCCAATCCGCAACGCTTAATGGCACACCTGTTTTCTGCAATGGACCTTGCGCTCGTAAAGCCTCTGAATCATCGTTAGTTTGGTTATGCAGTTCAAACCTTCCGGCTATCACTCTCAATAAACCACGTTGTTCGCTTTGGTGTTCTGTAATGCTTTCACTCTGGAAGTCGTGATATTGCGCGGGCAGCATTTTGTGTGACGCAGGCTGATTTATCCAAATCTGAAAACCATGCAGTGCGCCTTCTTCCATCATTGGCATTTCGCTGTGAATAACACCACGACCTGCGGCCATCCACTGCGCACCACCGCTGCGTAGCTCTCCAACATTCCCCATGTGGTCTTTGTGTTGGAAGTGACCTTGGAGCATGTAAGTGAGCGTTTCTATCCCGCGGTGAGGGTGTGGAGGAAAGCCACCAACATAGTCTTTGCTTTCATCCGACTTAAGTTCATCAATCATCAAAAATGGAGAGAAACGCGTGTTATTGAAACCAGCGAGTCTTTGGATTTTGACGCCATCACCATCGGAGGTGGCATGTGCTGCAATCACATGATCTACTGTTCTTACACTCGTCATTTTGAAATCCTCATAAACTGGAATAGCTGTAGTTTATGTAATTCGATTTAAAAAGAAGATGGCATAGCGTTGAGTGACTTATTCGAAAATTTTGAACAGGTAACAATAATTTTGAACAGGTAACAATATGAAATTATGTCTATACTCAATATAGAGTAGACCGCCAAGGAGGCCGCTATGGCAGTACAGCAAAAACATGGCGAAAGGCAAGGTCGGATGGGCTTTGATAACGACTTTACAACGGAGCAAGGGCAGCGTTTTACCGAGGTTGCGAACAGCGCGGTTAAACGTCGCGTGAAAAAGCGTGCGATCGAAGCACCGTTTATTCAGTCGGCTAAGCAAGCTGCTTTTAAAACGGTAGTGAGACCTAGAGGCAATAACCCAAACCGAACACGACAAGTCATATGGATGATTGTGATCGGGTTAGTGAGCCTATGGCTTATGTATATGGCAGGCTAGTGCGTTTAGCAGTCAGCGATATTAATGGTTAACGTTGACGCGTTTTTAACAGCGTAACATTGTTCCCTTCGATTTTTGCTTCAAGACAATCTTCAAGCTCAGATGAATCCGATTCTGAGAAGGTTAGATTCGTCGGTAGTTCTTCTATCAATGTCGATACTGGATTGTCGTGATAATAAGCGTATCGGTTTTTTCCTGAATGCTTAGCGACATACATCGCTTTATCAGCACATCTCGTCAGTTCATGTAGCTCTTGAGCATCTTGCGGATACAAAGACACCCCAACACTGAGCGTTAATTCCTTGATTCTCTCGTTTGTCTGGCAACCACTTTCGAATAACCCACAAATCCTATCTAAAATACCGTCTAGATCTTTACGAGTTGGTACATCGTAGAGCATCAAAACAAACTCGTCGCCAGCAAAGCGCGCAATCGAATAGTCGTATTCATGGCTTTTTCTGTCTCTGGTTCGAATGTTGTTACTCAAGCGATTGGCAAAGTGCTGTAAGACACTGTCTCCTACGTCGTGCCCGTAGCTGTCGTTAATGCCTTTAAAGTCGTCAATATCTAAAAAGACCAATGCCGTAAGTGATCGCTCACTATCCACTGTCGCAAGCTTTTCCACCGCCCAGCGCTCAAAGCTCCAACGGTTGGCCAATCCGGTAAGTTGGTCTCTGTAGGCGAGATCTTCAATGCCTTCTTTATAAAGGCGTTGGATATAACTGACGGCTTTTGTGTAGTAATAAGCGGACGTGTGACACACCAAGCTCATGGTAAACAGGCTAAGAATAAACCGATGTGTGCTGTTAAATGGCAGAGAAAAGTTATTGGGCATTGCCGTAATTAAGGTGCTGATAAACAAACAAAATGAGGTGCTGAAGATGATTCCAATTCTGAAGTCATTAATAAAAATCACCGCCGCCAGAATAGGGTAGAGCCAAAGAATTCGGTCAGGAATGGCGTGACTGTACAAAAATAGGATGACCCCTTGTACTAGAAGAACGCCACTCAGAATCAATTCGGAATATTCAGGGTTAATGACTTTTCTTACGTAAAATGCATTGGAGATAGCGATCAGTGCAAAACACAATTCGAAAACCGACAGTGTGTAATGTTGGCCTTGGAAGTAAGCCCAAGTGTAGAAAATGAATAACGCAGCGGCAGTCAGTGAAAAGGAGTGGACAATTTTTTGCTTACGGGTGGACCGTATGTCCGCCATTTCTTCTAGGTGTCTGCCGACCAGCCTTTTCATGTGATTTGTGCCAAAGATTTTGATAATGGGGTTAATAGTAGATTAGATAATAAGCTACGCGGAGATTTAGAGGGCTATTTAGTGTGATTGTTATCAAGGTTTTATATTAAAAACCAATCAACCGATAATAAATAGTGATGTGTATCACTGATGGCGCAAGCTTGTCCGAGAGTGAGATAATCAAGGTTCGAGTTGGCAAAAGCGATTTAGTTATTATCTACTTGCTTTCCAATGATTTACTCAACATAGTTTGTATATAGCTAAATGCTTGTAGATAGCTAAATGTTTATAGATACCTAAATTTGATAGAGGCTCATTATGTTAATTACCTTTAGTTGCAAGGCTCATGCTAGCGTCACGATGTTTGGTGAGGTAGGTCTTCAGTTCATTAAGATGCTTGGACATAGTGGCGCGATCCCAGGAGCCATTGATGCTCCAGACGTTCCTCAAGCTCTGGATAATTTACGTACTGCGATCGCCGCAGAGCAGAGCAAACCAGTCGAGCAAGAAAATGCTGATGACGACAATGAAGAAGAGGTTGTTGAAGCGCCTGTCAATATCAGTAGCCGAGCTTTTCCGTTGGTTGAACTGTTGAAAGCTGCTACCAAAGAAGAGTGCGAAGTGATGTGGGAAGACGGCAGCGGTAAACGACTGTAGTTTGATTCGCGCAAAACGTAACAAGCCTATCGAATCTATTTTAATAGGAATGAATGTTGAGCCAGTATTGATCATGTCATGGAGTTTGATGGTGATGAATCGACACTGGCGCTTTTTTTAGGCGAAGTGTTTCACTTGTGTCTGTTCGTTTATAAAGTTCATCAGCCTTGAAATGAGTAACTTTTGTTATCGTAATATCAATACATAACAGACCGTAAACAAAGTGATGCTGTTCACGCTTTCTTGACTCCCAATTCTGAACTAGGAATTTTTCCTAGTTATTCTAAGACCCTCTCTCATGCGGTCGATTTTTAGACTCCTTATTATTTCACGGTCAACTAACAAAGAATGCATGGTCGCAATTATGCCGTGCAGACCTCATAAATAATAAGAGAGTTCACAATGTTAAAGTTCCTAGATCAGGTTCGAAAACCGACACTGGATCTTCCGGTCGAAACTAGAAGAAAAATGTGGTTTAAACCCTTCCTGCAATCGTACTTAGTCGTGTTCATTGGTTATCTAACCATGTATCTAATCCGTAAGAACTTCAATGTCGCGCAAAACGACATGATTTCTACTTATGGGTTATCAATGACGGATCTAGGTCTTATCGGTCTTGGTTTCTCAATTACTTATGGTATTGGTAAAACCGTCGTTTCCTATTACGCCGATGGTAAAAATACCAAACAGTTCCTGCCATTCATGCTTGTCCTTTCTGGTATTGCCATGTTGGGCTTCAGCTTCAGTATGGGTGGCGGCAGCGCTAGCTTATTCATGATGGTTGCCTTCTACGCATTGAGTGGTTTTTTCCAAAGTACGGGTGGCCCTTCAAGTTACTCAACCATCACTAAATGGACGCCTCGTAATAAGCGCGGTTCATACTTAGGCCTTTGGAATATGTCGCACAACGTGGGTGGTGCCGGTGCTGCTGGTGTTGCGTTGTTTGGTGCCAATTACCTATTTGATGGCAACGTTGTGGGTATGTTCGTTTTCCCATCTATCATCGCGATTGTGGTCGGCTTTATTGGCATGCGTTTTGGTAATGATTCTCCAGAAGCATACGGTCTAGGTACGGTTGAAGAGTTGTTTGATGAAGAAATTAGCGAAGAAGATACTATCGCTGAAGAAAATCAAATGACCAAGAAAGAGATCTTTGTTGAATACATTCTAAAAAACAAAGTGATCTGGTTGCTCTGCTTCGCGAATATCTTTTTATACATTGTTCGTATCGGTATCGATCAATGGTCTACCGTTTACGCGTATCAAGAGCTAGGCCTATCAAAAGAAACGGCTATTTCAGGCTTTACTCTGTTTGAAGTCGGTGCTCTGGTTGGCACATTGATGTGGGGTTATTTATCAGACCTTGCGAACGGACGTCGTGCTTTAGTTGCTTGTGTATCGCTTGGATTGATTATTGTCTCTCTAGAGTTCTACCAAAATGCAACGAGTGAGTTCATGTACCTAGCGTCACTATTCGTACTGGGCTTCCTAGTGTTCGGTCCTCAACTGTTGATTGGTGTTGCTGCGGTAGGTTTTGTACCTAAGAAAGCAATCAGTGTTGCTGACGGCGTGAAAGGCACATTTGCTTACCTAATTGGTGACAGCTTTGCCAAACTTGGCCTAGGTATGATTGCGGATGGAACGCCAATTTTTGGCTTAACGGGTTGGAAAGGGACATTCGCAGCACTCGATACGTCAGCTGCCATTTGTATCGTGTTATTGCTATTCGTTGCGGTTGCGGAAGAGAAGAAAATTCGTCACGCGAAGAAGATGCACCTAGCGGCTCAAAACGCGTAATTATTATCACGTGCTTTATTTGATTAAAGCACGTGAGATCATACCAATCGCTAGTTCGATTCAGTATCATCTCTATCAATAAACTTAATATTAAATAGCTCCTGTCGGGGCTATTTTTCTTTCTTACTCTTAATTCTGGTTAATATCATGATTAATGTTGCGCTTGTTGATGACCACGTCATTGTTCGTTCGGGCTTTGCTCAATTACTCAGTCTTGAAACTGATATTACGGTCGTGGGTGAATTTAACTCTGCGGCAGAAGCGCGCCTCGGATTGCCAAGTTGTCACCCTGATGTCGTTATCTTGGATATTTCAATGCAGGATGAAAGTGGCTTGAGCTTATTGGAAGAAATTCCATCAGGTATTGCCAGTATTATGCTGAGCGTACATGACTCTCCGGCAATGGTTGAGAAGTCATTAGAGTTAGGAGCCAAAGGTTATCTTAGCAAGCGCTGCAGCCCAGATGAGTTAATCCAAGCCGTACACACGAGCGCAAATGGTGGCTGTTATCTCACGCCTGATATCGCTATAAAGCTTGCGACACCCATGAAGAATAAAGCCTCTTTAAACCAACTCACCCGCCGAGAAAGCGAAGTGTGTCAGTTATTGGCAACAGGGCTCGATGTGAAATCTATCGCCGTTGAGCTAGGGGTTAGCCATAAAACGGTGCATGTACACCGTGCCAATGCGATGGACAAACTCAATGTTAAGAACAACGTTGAGTTAGCTAAATTGTTCACTCAAGATCAGTACTAATGCGCTCCTATCTAGCCACTTCACTATGTGGGGTTTTTATGGCTGGCTGTGCATGGTTTTGTTTATGGGTTATTGCCTTCTATTTTATTAATGACCCTGAGTTAGCCATTCTGCTTTTCCCATTCTCACTTCGATTGGGAATGACGCTGCACACTCGCACTCACTATTGGCCTGCTATCTATATTGCAGAGTGGGGACTTGCGATCGCTTTAGCGTTATTGCTTGATGAACCCCAATGGCTGACCATACTAATCGCCAGTGGATTAAGTATTCCTGCCACTCTATTTGCCAAGCGTTATTACTATGGTGATCAAAATCGTCACTTGTTAGTGATGGCGAGCTTAATCATGGTTACCGCATTAATTAACGTTGCCGTGGTGGGTTCTCATGTTCCAGCCGTTTACATGGTGTGGTTAGCGAGTATCACGGGTGGATTGATGCTGGTACCTATGTGTTATCTGGTCTGGAACTATCTATTCCAAAATAAGTGGGCGCCACTGAGCTCTTACTTAATCCATAATGTTGTAGAGTTCAAAATCCGTCACATCGCTTTATACAGTGTGTTGCTGGTGGCCAGTATTTTGATACAAACCAGCTTGCCTGATGAACTAAGGCGCTTCGCCCCATTTTGTATGGCGATCCCTATTATCTTGCTGGCCGTACGTTACGGATGGCAAGGCGCTTTACTGGCGACCCTGTTAAACAGTGTTGCGCTGATTGCTGCTCATAGTGGAACGTCCAAACTCGAAATTACCGACTTACTCTTGTCTCTATCGGCTCAAACTATTACCGGTATATTGCTGGGCCTTGCGGTTCAAAAGCAGAAAGATCTCAACTCCAAATTGCGAAGCGAGCTTTCCAGAAACCAAAACCTTTCACGCCAGCTAATAACAGCTGAAGAGTCGGTTCGTCGTGATATTGCGCGTGAGCTGCATGATGAAATTGGCCAAAACATCACGGCAATTCGTACGCAGGCAAGCATTATTAAACGTGTCGATGCGGCTGAGATGAGCGTTCGCTGTGCGGGGACGATTGAGTCATTGTCTTTGAATGTTTATGACACCACCAAACGCCTACTTACAAAACTAAGACCTAAGATGTTGGACGATCTTGACCTAAAAGATTCCGTGGAACAGCTTATTCGAGAGATGGAGTTTTCGGATCACGGCGTTGATATCCAGTTAAATTGGCAAGGTGATTACTCGTGTTTGAGTGACACGCTCAAGGTCACTATCTTCAGGCTGTGCCAAGAATCTCTAAACAATGCCTCTAAATACGCCAACGCGAGCGAAATCAGAATTGAACTGATTCTAAATGATCAGGCTTATCTTCGGATCTCAGACAATGGCGTTGGTTTTACAGCGCAGGACCTTCTCAAAGGAATGGGGGTTCGTGGTATGCAAGAGCGTGTTCAGGCGCTCGGTGGCAAGATGACAATCAACGCTAATGGCTCATCTTCGGGTACCAATATCAGCGTTACATTACCTAAAGTGTGAGAACGAATATGTTTGGATTTCTGCGCTCGACAACGTCAAAGAGTGATGCTCTAACTGATGATGAGATCAATCAGAGTTATCGCTACTGGCGCCTCCACATCATGATAGGAATGTATGTCGGCTATGCGGGTTTTTACTTCACTCGTAAAACCTTTAATTATGCCGCGCCAGCCATGATCACCGACCTTGGTTTGGACAAAGGCGATATCGGCTTAATTGGCACGCTCTTTTATCTTTCTTATGGCTTATCTAAGTTTATCTCAGGCACGATATCGGATCGGTCAAACCCGCGTTACTTCATGGGGCTCGGCCTAATCGCGACAGGTTTGATCAATATCGCGTTTGGTTTTTCTAGTTCGTTGGCTGCTTTTATCTCGCTTTGGGTGCTTAATGCATGGTTCCAAGGTTGGGGCTGGCCATCGTGTTCTAAGTTATTGACGACTTGGTATTCTCGTTCTGAAAGAGGGTTTCGCTGGGCAATCTGGAATACAGCACACAACGTTGGTGGGGCATTGATTCCTATTCTCGTCGGCTATCTAACTCTCCAATACAGTTGGCGATCAGGGTTTATCTGGCCGGGTGTGATTGGTGTTTTTATTGGTCTTATCGTCTGTTGGCGTTTACGAGATAAGCCCACCACCATGGGACTCCCGACGGTAGGGAAGTGGCGCAGTGACCATCTAGAGTTGGCGCAAGAGAACCATGGGCAAGGGTTAAGTTATCGAGAGATCTTGAAAACTTACGTGTTCAGCAACAAGTACATTTGGTTGCTCGCTTTTAGTTATGTGTTGGTTTACATCGTAAGAACGGCCGTCAACGATTGGGGTAATTTATATCTCACCGAAGAACATCATTACAGTTTGATCAACGCAAATGCTGCTTTGTCTCTGTTTGAGATTGGCGGCTTCGTTGGTTCACTTGTTGCTGGATGGGGATCGGATAGACTGTTTGGTGGCAACCGTGGCCCAATGAACATCCTGTTTGCGATTGGTATTTTTCTCTCGGTTTCGGCTTTATGGCTTATGCCTTTAACCAACTTTGTGTTTCAAGCTGCTGGGCTGTTTTGTGTTGGCTTTTTTGTTTTTGGCCCTCAAATGCTTATTGGCATGGCGGCGGCCGAATGTTCGCATAAAGACTCTGCCGGGGCGGCAACCGGCTTTGTTGGCTTGTTTGCTTACATGGGTGCAGCACTTTCTGGTTACCCATTAGCGCTCGTTCTAGAAACTTATGGCTGGAGTGGATTCTTCATTACCATCTCGACTTGTGCGGCCGTTATTGGGTTGCTGCTACTGCCTTTCCTACAAGCTCAATCACCTCAGAAAAGTGCAGAGGCTCGCTCTGGTTTTTAAGGGGTTTCTTCGTCAATAAGATAGCTGCTAATGGTCCTCTGGTTATTGTGCAGCTATCCTAGCTTCAGCGTTTTTTATACGTAGCATTCAAATGTGACTCTTTTCACGCTTTTCATCGATCTCACCTGTTTCTAAGAATTTTTCCTATTGCGTCTAAGACCTCATCTCATGTGGGTTCTAGCTGCTCTCTGTAGTCTTTCTAATTACTTACGTTATTAGAAATCAGCTCTCTGAATTGTGTTCAAAGGGCTCACTACGGAAAACGCCATGTCACTCAGCCACTTCTCAGAACACTCATTTTTCCCAATGGAAAACACCATCCAAAATTATGCATGGGGGAGCATTTCTTCGATACGTGAGCTGTTTGGCTTTAAGAATGAGTCACAAGAGCCGCAAGCGGAAGTTTGGATGGGAGCGCATCCAAAAGGTTGCTCAATGGTTAAGCTTGACCAGCACTTGGTGCCTCTCTCTGAGCTGATTAACAAGAATAAACCGGCTTATTTATCTATTGATATTGCGCAGGAGTTCGGTGAGCTGCCGTTCTTGTTTAAGATCTTGGCTGCAGAAAAAGCGTTGTCTGTTCAGGTTCACCCAAACAAGCGCCAAGCTGAAATTGGCTTTGCGAGAGAGGAACAGGCAAGCATTCCTCTGACTGCAGGACATCGTAATTACAAAGACTCGAACCACAAACCTGAATTGGTTTACGCGATCACTGAATACCAAGCGATGAATGGCTTTCGAGAGTTCGAGGAAATATTAGGTCTGTTCAAAAAGTTGGATTCGAGCGAACTGGCTGGTTTGGTTGAAGAGTTTGGTAACAATCTTGATTCTCTAGGCTTAGAAGCGTTTTTCCGAGATCTGCTAACGTTGAATGACCAACGTAAACTCCGAGCATTAGAGCAACTTCTGACTTACGCAGCATCTCATCAAGACCAAGCTGAGTTTGCTTTGGTTACTGAGCTTAGCCAGCAATACCCGAACGATATCGGTCTGTTTTGTGTTCTTCTGCTTAACTTGATCACACTGAAGCCAGGTGAAGCGATGTATTTGAATGCGAACACTCCGCATGCTTACATTAAGGGAACCGGGCTTGAGATTATGGCAAATTCAGACAACGTGCTACGAGCCGGTTTAACGCCCAAACACATTGATGTCGCTGAGTTAGTCGCCTGCACAAAATTCACGCCAATTCCGTTCGAACGCTTGTTGTTAGCGCCCTCAATACTGGGTCAATGTGATAGTTATGATATCCCGGTCAGTGACTTTGATTTCAATATCTTTCATCGCCCTCATCAAGAAGAAGTCATCACAAGCGGCGCTGAAATATTAATGGCAATAGACGCTGATCTAACGCTAGTGAGTCAGAAAGGCGAGCACTTAACACTCACCAAAGGGCAATCGGTATTTATCCCAGCCTATATTGGTCATTATGAATTGAGCAGTAAAGGACGAGTGGCCAGAGCGTTTAACTAGGAGAATAGCTGTCGTCTAACATTAGAAAGCTTTCGGGCTTTGGGTATGCGGTAAAGTCGTAGAGATATTAGTAAGAATGAACATTTCATAACAATAAGAGCTCTTCGAATCAGAAAACAAACGTTTTCATAGGTTGACTAATAAATGCAAACTGAAACAATAAGTCGCATTTATAGAAGTGTGTTGATCTAAAGGAAATTTGATGAGCTCTTATTCTCACGTTCGCAGTTACGCCAGTTTATTCAGTGTCTTATCGTTGGCGGTTGCGTCAGCTCCGAGTGCCGCTGATATATCAACAACGCCCGTCATTGGTGGCGTTTTTAGCTCCAGTGAAGTGTTGAAAAATCAGGTGCTTTCAAGCCTAAGTTATTCTGCCAAACTCACTCGTGATGCAGCTCTTTTCACGATTGGTGGCGTTACATTAGATGCGTATATTCTCGCACTTCCTTTAGATGCCAAAACAAAAGCCAGAGTCGTTGCTCAGTTATCCAACCCGACGTACTCAATTCCTTTGGGTTATTTTCTCTATAGCTATTACGACCGCTATTCAGGCTTGGGCAGTGAAGATGTGTTCAAATCTTACTTGTCGACGGTTTATGATAAGCAGGCGCTAAAGGGCTTTGAACATAGCCTCTATCATGTTGGAGATAAGCCAACCTCAGAGCATCACGAGCCAGATACCTCGACTGAAGCAACGGGACATCATGAAGGTATTCGTATCGATGAACAGTTCATTGCTAACATGGTGGTTATCTACGATGCGTTATTCAAAATTGGTGTTTGGCAGGATATGGACACGCTCCCTGCGAATTACACATACTTAACCAATAGCCCTGAAGATCTAGCGATCATCGCTCAGATTCAACCGATCATTGTTGATTTGATCGGTAAAGCGGCATTGGGAATGGATGACGGCGACATGAAGTCTGCAATGTTGGCGATTGCAGAAGATGGTAAACCAGAAAACGCTGATAAGCCGAATAACAAAGCACAAGCTCTTACCATCACGCTTATTGATTTTGTGCGCTTAAACTTGCTGAAAGCCTACCGACAGTTTGTGTTTAAAGAAGAACGTGCAGAAGCGCTCGATGATTGGATGCAGCAAGCGTTCAGTGACCAGCCTGATGCGCTCATTCAGTTCTTAGAGTCCCAACAGCACAAACGTTTTGCGGTCCAAGTGACTGTCGATGGTTTACAGCAGGGGTTGATCGAAGGCTTGGTTGATGAAGATTCACCTTTCATTTCGGTTGCTTATCAGAACCATAAAAACCGAGCGCAATACAAACCTAAGCTAGAAACGGTGATTGAGCCTGAGCATCAACAGCAGGTGAGGTTCATGGAGGTTCTGTCTGAACAAACCTACCGTGATCCGAATTATCTTCCGTTCTTCAAAAAACTTTATCAAGAGAATCGAAATAATATAAGCCGAGTGGGTATCTCTTCTACTCCGACGATCAGCGTACGTAATCTACCGATCATTAAAACGGGCGCGAAAGTATCGGGGCAAGGTGGCACTGGTATCCCTAATTTCCACTTTGTTGACCGAGAGATCGACCGAGCTTATTACTTCTTCGGCAATGATGCCCTGCAGTTGGATGTGTTGATGGCAAACAACAAGGTGCAGACCATGTTTGATCGCCTTGATTACCTGAAAACGCTGAACTGCAACGCTCAATATGATTGGAATGCTCACACCACTTACGACGGGCTAGTAAACCTAGGTTTGGGTGAGTCACTGCGTGATTATGGTGAGAAACGCTGCGTTAAAGAGCTTCAAGAACGTTCAGAAGTCGAAGTGGTTTTGCAAGAAAAGCGTCAAGCCTTGATTGAAGATATTGAAGCGTATCAGTCTATATCTGGCTTTGATTTTTTCACTAAGTTTTCAAAGAGAGCTCTGGTTAAACAGTCGATCACTCAGTTTGCCGAGTTAGATGGAAAAGGGATGCCCGACTACACCTTGGTTTATAACCCATGGCCGGATCATTTTGCACACTTTACCGGTCCTTTTAGTGACGAAATTCTGATGCCGACTGGAGAGCTTAACCGACTGGACTATTGGATTCGCCAGATTGAAGCGACCTACCGCAGTGCAGGCGTTTACGATAAAACGCTATGGGGCATGGCAGGAGATCATGGTTTAACGCCAGTGTTCTACGCGCTCAACCCCGAAAAGCAGGTATTCGAAGGCTTACAAGCAGAGCTAGAGTATCCAATTGTGGTTAAGAAGATATCTTCGGACGAGGGGGAAGGGCCTAAAATCACCAATGCTCTAAGCTACCCAAGCTCGAAGGAATTGGATGTGGTGGTTGCCTCGACTGCTGGTGGTAACTTCATGATGGACTTCTTTAATTCGGCTCAAGGGTGGCAGGTTCAGCCTGTTTACCAAGAACTCACGCAGTGGTCTCCGATTGCAGCGCCAGCTGGTCAGAACATAGACATCATCAATCAGATAGCGCAACGCTTGCCTGAGAGTCTTGATTATATGGTCGTAAGAGAAAGCACATGTGATCAACAACGTTGCGCTGTTCGTGTGATTGGCAACCGTGATTTAAAACGGGTCGATGAATTGATCACACGTGAAGGTGACAAGCTTTTCTATGAGTCATTGGAAGGTAACCGAGCGCCGATTTTGCTCAATACGCAAAGGTTAAATCCATACCTAGCATCACCAAGCGAAGCTGATTTTTCACAGTATTCTCAATTGGTCGAAAAGTGTATTAACCGAGCGGTTAAAGCGGATGTGACAACGTGGTGTAGCAGTGCTGAGTGGACTTCATTGACGCAGCCAACACCTCGACCAGATTCAGTGAATCAACTGGCTAATATCTACCTTGAAGATAGGGCTGGCACGGTTAACTTGTTCCCTAAAGCGGGAATTGGCTACAACACCAAGGTACCGGGGCGTCATGCTGGTGAGGATTACTTAGAGAAAGATGCCTTCATCGGATTCTGGGGAGCGCCAATTGGCGATAACTCTCAGCAATTGAAAATCGAAGCCAACGGATCTTTAGCGCCAACGCTGTTTGAGTATTTGACCGGAGAACCTGTGGTCGAAGGCGAGAACGGTTGGGGTTTTCCGTCGTTGATTGAGAAATTAGATATTTCAAGCGCGCGCTAAAGTAAACGCTCTCTACCTACTCGCTATCTGTATTTTCTCTATGGTTAGCGAGGCTGAGAGTAAGCTAGGTTGAGAGCCAATCCCATAAAATCATCATCTCCTTCATCAATAACTCGGTAGCCAAGTGACTGATAAAAACTAATGGTGCGAGTGTTACTTCTAAAGCTCGACAGAGTGACTTGGCTTCGTTGCTCTTCCATGGCTCTCTTATGTATGAGAGTCATGACTTGCTTGCCAAGTGAGCGGCCTTGGTTTTGAGGAAAAATGATCAGCAGATGAATATGGTATGCGTTGTCATAAGGCTTAAAACACACAAGTCCAATCCTCTCTTTTCCTCGGTATACCCAATGAAACCAAGAGGGATGGTAATCGTTTAAAAGTCGTTGACGTTGGAAGTCGTCATCCCAACCGAAAACGTCATCTACGTGTATGAATATACCTTGTTTCACACACGCAAATAGTTCTTCGAATTCAGAATTTGAAACGAGCTGGAATTGTATCTTCTCTTCTTCTATTACCACTCTGATTGCTTCCTTATCAAACGCCTTTGAATAAGCAAACAGTAACATAATTGAAGAAGCCGAATTAGCTTAGATTTGCGATGTGATGAAACCAAAAAGCCATGCGTAGTGCATGGCTTAAAATAGAGTTTTGGCCTGATTTTTCTATACGATCTTAAGTGCGTGGTGGCGCGTGAGCTGTTTGTGTAGCGAGTCTTTTAGCGCCATGCGTTCAACTTTGAGGTTGTGCATGCTGTCGTCATCGATAGGGCTGCCAGAGATTTCTAGCTGACGGATGTCGTAGTCGAGTTGGTGGTATTTCTGCATGTCTGCTTTGAATTTTTCGTCGTCGTGGTTGAGCTGAACAATGTCTAATTTAAGATCTGGGAAATCTAAGATAAAGGCATGGTTTTCATTGAGCATTGGCACTTCCTCTCTAGTCGAATTATTAACAGTATAGAAGCAATTTATCGAAAGAAATGTGGTTCAAAACACAAAGCCGTAAAGCGATCAAAAAAGGGCTCAAACTCGAGGAATCATCTTCGAACTTGCGCCCTTTTGTATGTATATAGCTAACTATTTATCGTTACATGTTTAGAACTATGTGTGTTGAAAGCAGAAAGCTTACTTCGCTTTCTTACCAGAGCGTTGCTGCTCTTTGTGTGCTAGCTTTTCTTTCTTACGTTGATCGATAAGGTGAGCGGCTTCGCCACCTACGTGGGTTTCGCCACGAGCATTCGACAGTTGAACTTGCTTTTCACGTTCGCGGAAACGGGCTTTCTGCTCGTCGCTGTGCTTATCAATACACTTAGGGCAGCTTACGCCTTTCTCGAAGTGCTCAGAGGCTTTGTCTTCGTCAGTGATTGGCAGACGACACGCGTTACACACATCGTAACCGCTCTTTTCTAGCTGGTGGTTTACTGCAACACGACCATCAAATACGTAGCAGTCGCCTTCCCACATGCTCTCTTCTTCTGGTACTTCTTCTAGGTACTTAAGAATGCCGCCTTCAAGGTGGTAAACCTCATCAAAACCTTGCTCTTTCATGTAGGCTGTTGATTTTTCGCAACGAATACCGCCAGTACAGAACATTGCGACTTTTTTGTGTTTCTTAGGATCGAGATTGTCTTCAACGTATTGAGGGAATTCACGGAAGGTTTCTGTGTTTGGGTTTACAGCATTTTTGAATGTACCGATATCGACTTCGTAGTCGTTGCGAGTATCAACCAGAATCACATCAGGATCAGAAATCAGAGCGTTCCATTCGTTTGGTTTCACGTAAGTGCCGACAACGTGGCGTGGGTCGATACCCTCAACGCCCATGGTTACGATCTCTTTCTTAAGCTTAACCTTGGTGCGGTTGAATGGTTGTTCTTCGTTGAACGACTCTTTGTAAACAACATCAGCCAAACGAGAATCTTGTTTGAACCATTTAAGAAGAGCGTCGATAGATTCGCGCTTACCTGCAACGGTACCGTTAATACCTTCACTCGCAAGTAACAAAGTACCGCGGATTTGGTTGGCTTCTAACACGTCAGTGAGTGGCTGGCGAATTTCTTGGTAATCATCAAGTGCTACGAATTTATACAGAGCACATACAACATATTGAGACATGGTTTTTCCTTTCTGCGAGCTGGAACGTAAATCCAGAGCGGTTGCCTTTTATGATACATACTGAGTTTGATTTACTCAGGTTTGCCCATATTGGCTTATTAAAATCCGCCGCAGTATAACCAAGCCAAGGAAGGACAAAAACCAACCAAAAGTAGGGCTATTTAGCATTGTTATTAGTATGGTTTTAGGTGTGTGGAAATGGTAGCTATCTGATAAGCAGTTTTAGCTCAGATAAGTAGTGATATCTTGTTGTTTATTGAATATTTGGCTACGAACTTATGTTGTATCTCATTTCAATGAGCTGGTGTTCCCCGACGATTTCTACTTCACGAATGAACTCAAAGCCAAACTTCTCATAGTAATTCTTTAGGTATTGATGGGCGTGGATTTCAATTACTTTAGCACCATGTTCAGAGGCATGTTTTAGAAGTGCCATAACAATTTCAGATGCGATACCAGATCCTCGATAAGGCTGTAGAACAGCAACACGCGCCATAGTTGAGCGTCCTGATTCATCAATGTGCAAGCGTGCAGTCGCGACTAAATTATCTTCATCGGTGATGAGTGCATTATGTGAGACAGGATCGAGCCCATCAAGATCCAATATCTGCGGTATGCCTTGTTCAACAACGAAGACTTGATGACGAATGGATTGTGCTTTCATTATCAATTCTGGGTTGTTACCAATCACCACTTCCATTTATTGCTCCATGTTGTCTAACTAATGCTTTGAAAATACTCTATTTGAGGGGCTGTTCGTTTGTGACTTGCCTTTAAACTAAGGCTTTTGAATAGCTACTTGTCTCTATATCAATGATCTCTACGGTCAGCGAAGCATTGGATAGTGGAAGAGTCAGTAATTGATCCAAAATGGACTTGGAGAGCATCGTTTTAATGCCTTCGTTACGCCCAGACAAAATACGCACAGAGACATGCACGAAGTCTTCTTTTACTTCACCTGTTTGGTAATGCTGATAGGCAAGGCTGCGTACTTTGATGTCTTCTCCTGTTGGTGAGAACAACTGAGATTCCATCGCGCCGAGAAACACTTTCTGATTGAGTTGTTGACCATCAATCGTGGATGAGTGTTCGATAATACAATGAGGCAAAGTGATGTCCTTTCTGTGTTTTATAGCGACCTAAAATTAAGGCCAATGTGACTCTCTCGTTGAGAATGACATTGGCCCTTAATGCTGATTCGTTGCGGCTTTCTCGGCAATAAGCCGATCAGGCAATCACCAAAGCGGTCAGTATCGTCAGCGATTACGCTTGGTTCAGTACTTCCGCTAAGCGTTTCACCGCTTCTGTTAATTCTTCTGGGTTGGCGTTAGTGAAGTTTAAGCGCAGTGCAGCTTTAGCTTCATCAGCCTTTGGATAGAATACAGGGCTTGGTACTACCGCGACGCCATTCGATAGCAAAGTCTTAGCTAATTCGAAGGTATCGCACTCTGGTATTTCTACCCAAATGAACATCCCGCCATCTACGGCTTTTAACACGCAATCTGCAGGCAGTTGTTTTTCTAGCTCTGAAAACAACACTTCATAACGAGACTTGTATAGCGTGCGAATGTTTTCCATATGCACGCCAAAGTCTTCATGTTTTAGAAGGCCAACAAGCAGCGCTTGCATGGGTACACTTGAGTGCAAGTCAGCGCCTTGCTTCACTTTGATCAGTGGCTCAAGGTAGCTGCGTTTGCCTGTTACCGCGCCAATACGTAGGCCTGGCGATGCAATCTTAGAGAATGAACGAAGAACGATAGAGTTATCAGGGCAGAACGAAGAAACCAATGGCAGTTCCGTACCAGTGAAACGTAGCTCACGGTATGGAGCATCTTCAATGAAGGCTACGTTGTATTTGATACACAGCTCAGCCACTTTTTGACGAGTTTCTGTTGCCCAGCACACGCCGGTTGGGTTGTGGAAGTCAGGCACGGCATAGAACATTTTTGGCGCTTGCTCGGCAAAGCATGTTTCCAGTTCATCTAGGTTCGGGCCAAATTCAGTTTGAGACACGGTAGCGATGTTTGCTTGAACTAGGCCAAACACCTGCATCGCACCTAAGTAGCTTGGCGCTTCCATCACAACCACATCACCCGGGTCAACATACGCACGCGCAATCAAATCCAAACCTTGCTGAGAGCCAGTACAAATCATTGCCGTGTGTGACTCTGGCAATTGGTAGCTTTGTGTTAGGTGATCAAGCAACGGGCCATAACCGGCAGTAGAACCGTATTGGAAAACTTCAGGCATGTTCGCTAGATTTTCTAGCGTAGGCTTCATTAAATCGATAGGGAATGTTTTCGCATCGGGTAAACCACCGGCCAACGAAATAACATTTGGATCGCTTGCGGCTGCGAGGATCTCTCGAATGTATGAAGATTGAATCTGTTGTAATGACTGTGCGATTTCCATGTGTTGTGTCTCGTCGTTTATCGTTTTTATTCTATCGCTTGATATTACACGGCAATTGTAAAAACTAGCGTGTCCGTTTATGCTCTTAAACATGTCCATTTATGCTATTTGAACGATGTCACGACAACACATATCCCGAATCAATGATGTTTTGTTCCATATTCACCAAGACATCAGTCAGCCTTTGTCGGCAAAAGCGCTCTCTGAGATTGCTGCGTATTCAGAGCAACACTTTCATCGCACGTTCAAAAGTGTGGTTGGGGAGTCGTTGCATCAATACATTCGACGCACTCGAATGGAGTATGCGGCTAATCAATTGATGTTCGATACCAGCTCGTCTGTGGTTGAGATCGCCCATAAATGTGGCTTTAGCTCTGTGTCTTCGTTTAGCCGAGCATTTAAAGCGACCTTTAATATGTCGCCCGGAGAATGGCGTAAGCATGATTTACAGATTGCAGAAAAACCTTACCTGAAAGATCCCGAAGTGGCGGCAGGCTATTTGAATGTGTCGCAGCGGGAGTTGCCGGAACCTAAAATTGTTGAAGTATCAGACCGAATGGCAGCTTATGTTCGACATACTGGCTATAACCGATCCATTCGCAATGCTTGGTTGATATTGAAAGCATGGGCGAACTCTGAACAGCGTGATTTTTCGAGTCAATTCGGCTTGCATCACTCTAACCCTGCTTGGGTTGAAATGGATCAGTGTCGTTATGTCGCGTGCATCGCGATAGATGAGCCGATCAAGTATCGAGGTGTCGTGAACCAGATGGTGATTCCAGGCGGTTTGCATGCCGTATTTCGACTTAATGGTCGTTATGGTGAGTTGCTACCACAGATCAGTATGGTATTGGAAAAATGGTTACCGGCTTCTGGTTTCAAACAGCGCTCGACTCCTGCGTATGTGCATTATCATCGGAACCATTTTCTCAATAGTGATGAAGTGTTTGAGCTTGATTTCTACCTCCCTGTGAGTTTTTACTGAGCCTTTATCAGGCTAACTAATGAATTGGCTCGGTAATTGGTTTTGTTGTTTTTTTTCGAGCGTGGCTTTACTCATTTGTTGTGGCTTTACTCATTTGTTGTGGCTAATTTGCTCACTCAATGGCTGAAAGGCATCTTATGTTGATGATGTAATGAAGAGAAAGCTTGTTGATAATTTACCTTAGTAATTGATGACAACGTACGGATTAAGCGATAGCATTCCGTTCTAATTGCAAATAATTCTTAATATCACTCGATAGAATATATGACCATTACCCATAAAGATTATCTGAAAATCGCCTTCCCCTTCATCATCTCTACGGTGACACAGCCTCTGCTTGGCGCTGTCGATACCGCTGTAATTGGGCAACTTGGCATTGCTGAATTGATTGGCGGCGTGGCGATCGGCACTATCATTATGAACACCATGTATTGGCTGTTTGGTTTTTTCCGTGTTAGTACCACGGGACAAAGTGCGATGGCACTGGGCAAAGGGAATCGTTCTGATTTAGCGGGCAGCTTGATGCGTCCGTTCGTACTGTCTGGTTTGGTGGGTTTGATCTTTATTTTAATACAACCGCTCATCTGGCAAGGCGCGATGTGGGTGATAGAACCTGAAGCGAAAGTGGCTGAGCACGCGCATATCTACTTCAGTATTTTGATTTATGGTGCACCTTTTGTACTGCTCAACTACACCATTATTGGTTGGTTAATGGGGCAGGCGAAAGCCAAAGAAGTTCTTTACACACAAGTGTTTGGTAACGTGTTGAACATTGTATTGGATGCGGTGTTTGTACTTTATTTCGACTTGGGTGTTGCGGGTGTGGCCTACGCAAGTTTGATTGCACAAGTCACTACTTTCGCTATTGGTATGACACTGGTGATTAAGACCTGCAATATCTCGATCTCTGAGTTCCTACAAGGTTCGAAGATGACTAAGAAAGACCTATCGACAATCATCTCTTCAAATACCGATCTCTTACTTCGTACCATCTGCATTTTAGTTTTCTTCAACATGATGGCGCGTACTGGTTCTAAACTGGGTGCCGATGTTCTGGCTGCTAACGCGATCTTGATGCAGGTGACCTTCATTGTCAGTTACATGTTTGACGGCATTGCCAATGCATCGAGTGTGTTCGCGGGTAAAGCGGTAGGTCAGAAAAACCCTTCAATGTTGGATCGTGTATTAAGACTTAACTTCCAATGGACGGCGAGCTTTATTGCCGTACTGACCTTCCTCACCTTGGTATTCAAAGACAGCATTGTCTTCTTGTTTACCGATATCCCAACGCTTGTCGCTTTATATCAAGAGATGGCTCCGTGGTTGATTGTGTTCCCGCTGGTGTCTGGCTTTGGCTTAACGGTTTACGGCATCTTTACCGGAACGGGTACCACGCGTCCAGTTAGGGACTCTAGCATCGCTACTTTGTTGGTTTTCTTAGCGGTACAGGCATTATCAATCGATATGTGGGGCAATCATGGCTTGTGGTTGGCGTTTACCTTGTTTTATCTTGGACGTATTGCCTTCTTGTATCCGTTCATCGCACAAGTTAAGCAGAAGTGCCTTCCAACAGAAGGTGCATCCGTGGCGTGTCATTAGGTTAGAAACACAATCGTTATTGCCAGTACTTTTGAAAGCGCCTGACAGCATTATGCTAAGGGCGCTTTTTCTATCTAATGACCTAGTAAAAATGGTCAATCAAACAACAAATAAAATGCGATACGGTTCAATGTTCGCTTTTCATCATGTAGGCTTAATGATAGAGTTGTTATGTTATAACATCCATTTATGAGTATCTGCGTGAACGCCTCACTTCTGTCTGTTGACCAATTAACGATCAAAACTTCTTCGAGAACACTTTTTCAAGATATTCATTTCGATGTATATCGAGGTGAGCTGTTGGCGATCATGGGTCCATCAGGCATTGGTAAGTCGATGCTTTCACGCGCGATTGCGGGTTTTCTGCCAGATACGGTTGAGGTTGAAGGTCATATTTCTCTTTCTGGCGATGCCGTGTGTGGCTTGCCTATGTTGCAAAGAACCGCAGCACAGCGCCCCGCAGTTATCTTTCAAGATGCGCTTCAAGCATTAAATCCTCTGGTTTCCATTGAAGGTCAACTCAGTTTGGCATTGACGGGGACGCGCACTAAGCTTAAATCACAAGACAAGATCAAACTCACTGAATTGTTAGTGCAGCTTGGATTTCCTAACCCTGAAACCATCTTGCCGTTATATCCGAGCCAAATTTCGGGAGGGCAACGTCAACGGATTTGTATTGCGATTGGCTTGCTGAGTAACGCCGATCTCATCATCGCCGATGAACCAACCAGCGCGTTAGATCCGGTGACAGAGCAAGAGATACTTAAGCTGATTCGAGACAATGTTAAACAGCGACAAATCGGTGGCTTGTTGATTACTCATGACCTGCACAGCGCATTAGCGTGTGACAAGTTGTTGGTCATCGATGATGGTGGAGTGGTGGCTTACGGCGCACCAAAACATGCGCTTGAATCAAGCTCTCACGCTTTCTGTTGTTCATTGAGAGACTTAATCGAATGAGCCCGACCTTACCACTAAATTCAGAAGTCTCGCCGTTAATGCCAGTGATAGATTCAGAAACACAAACACCGATCGAGATTAAGTTCGAGAATGTCGGAGTTCATTATTACTCAGTGCCAAGTTGGCTGGGTGGTAAGGCGTTCAAAGCGCTACAGAACATCGACCTCAATGTTGAAGACAAAAGCTTAGCCATTGTTGGCCGTTCTGGTGCCGGAAAATCGACACTGATTGAGCTGTTATTTGGCCTAAAATCACCGACTGTTGGCCGAATCAGCCTATTTGGCCATTCGCTGCCGATTCGCAATAGCAAAACGCAGGCAAGGGTGTGTCGCTTGATCCAGTTGGTACCACAAGAGCCTCATACCAGTCTCAACCCTTACTATGCCGTTCGACAGATCTTAGCCGAACCGCTAAGCAACTTAGACGTTTCTGGTAGTCATGAAAGCATTATTGAAGAGACGCTATTGGACGTGGGCTTACCTGCCACTTTGTTATCACTGAAACCGAATCAACTTTCTACAGGCCAAGCTCAACGTGTGGCTATCGCTCGGGCTCTTGTCGTTAGACCCGCAGTGTTGGTGGCCGATGAGCCGACTGCTAGCCTTGATCCTGTGAACCGTCAAAGGTTGCTGGATTTACTTAACTCACTGAAAAATAAGCGCGACATGCGAATCGTTTTGGTGACGCATGATCTCGGTGCGGCAAAGGCCCTTTGTGAAGAAATTCTGGTTCTTGACCATGGCGAGATGGTGGAGCATGGACCGACACCTCAAGTGATGAGCATACCTGCTCACCCTGCGACTCAGTTGCTGATCGAATCTCAGCCACTTTCGAAATCTACTTGTTAACACAACCTTATTTATTACGAAATACTGCTTATTAACACAACACAGCTTACAGAGAAAAATAACTATGCGTTTTAATTCAATCAAACTGGCTTGCGCGCTTGCGTTGGCTCTGCCTTTGACGGGCTGTTTTGACTCTCAACCAGAGTCTAGCGATGCCGCAGTCAAATCTGAAATTCGTGTTGCGATGATGCAGCCACCAAGAACGGGTTTGTCACCACTTTCTGATGATGCTTTTAAGTTATCTCGTTGGAGCACAGCTGAAACTCTGGTTAACCTGAGCCCAACCTCAGAAGCAGAACCAATGCTAGCGACTGATTGGAAACATCTTGATCCTCTGACTTGGCAGTTCACGATTCGCCAAGGCGTTAAATTCCACGATGGCTCTACATTAACCGCAGAATCCGTAGTGAACTCTTTGCAGAAAGCGCTTGAGGCTGCACCTAAACCACGCATTCTAGATGGTGTCGATCTCGAAGTGAAAGCGATGGACAACTACCGCGTAGAGATCAAGACCAGCTTTGATGACCCTCTTTTACCAAGCCGTTTATCAAGCCCTCAATTAGCGATTCTTGCAGCAAGTGCTTACCAAGAAGATGGCCGTGTTAGCCCAATGGGTGCTGGTACGGGCCCGTTTGAGTTGACTGAAATTAACGGTACAACCAGTGCGAAACTGAAACGTTTTGATGGCTACTGGGGTCAAAAAGCACAGGTTGAATCTGTGATTGCAGAATACGTTCCGAACGGTTTTGCGCGCGCTGCAGCTCTAAGAACAGGTACAGCAGACATCGTTGAAGCAGTACCCGTTTCACAAATCGCGACCATTGATCCGAACCTACTTTATGAAGTGGCGATGCCTCGTACCAATACGCTTTACTTAAATAACAAGTCAGGCGTATTCAGCGATATTAACTTGCGTAAGGTAGCGGCGGCTGCGGTAGACCGTGAGCAAATCGTGAATACCGTTTATGAAAACCACGCGGATATTGCACAAGGTCTATTAGGTCCTGCTCTTGCTTGGGCTGAACCAATTCGACCTGAAGGTCAGGCAATCGACAAGACTCTAAAAGCAAACGGTGAAAGCATTGTTATCGGTACCTTTACCGACCGAGCTGAGCTTCCAGAAGTAGCAGCACTACTTAAACAGCAACTTGAAGCGGCTGGCTTCAAAGTTGAGTTGGATATCCGTGAATACGCTCAGATCGAAAACGATGCGCTATCAGGCAAGTTCGATGCGTTCATCCTTTCTCGTGCAACGGTTTTAGATTCTGGTGACCCAGTGGCTTACATGATGAGTGACTTTGGTTGTAAGGGTTCATTCAACCTTGGCCAGTTCTGTTCTCAAGAGGTAGACCAAGCTCTGACTCACGCTGATCTGCAACCATTAGGTGCACTGCGTCAGCAAGCGATCATCGAAGCTGAGCAAAAAATCTTGAACGACTTCGCGGCTATTCCACTGCTTCACGAACGTGTGATTCAAGGTGAAAGCGAGCGCGTGAGCAATGTGGTTCGTGACCCAAGCGAGCGTCGCTTGGTTGACCAAACTACACAGGTCAAACAAGCGAATCAGGCTAACTAAATAGATGCTATCTGCTGAGACTCTGCGTCGAACCTTATTTCTCTTGACGCCTTGGTTATCAAGAATCGCCTCACTGATTGTGGTGGTGATTCTTGTTGGCTTGATGCCTGACATTGCAGGCATCGACCCAAGCCAATCCATTCTGCGTGCGAGGGCGGGGCAACAACACCTGCTTACGCCTGAAGCTTTAGCAGCGGTACGCGCTGATCTTCAGCTTGACCGTTCGGCAAGCGAGCGCCTGATTGACTGGGTAGGAAGTGCTTTTTCGGGTGATCTAGGGAAATCATGGATTGATGGTTCTTCGGTTGCACTAGGCATTCAGAAGACAGCGTCGACGTCTCTGTTTCTGATGTCGAGCGCACTTGTGATGACTTTCGTGCTGTGCGGTGCAGGCTTGCTTGCCACCTTACGCAGCTGGAAGAAGGGCAAACTAGGGCAGAGCTACAGCAGTTTAAGCACCGTATTAATATCGTTGCCAGAGTACGTAGTGGCCTCGGTATTAATACTGGTGTTCTCTATTTGGTTAGGTTGGCTGCCACCGTATGGCTGGCAAGGTTGGCAAGACATCTGGCTACCGAGCTTAGCGCTTGCATTGCCTGCCAGTGGCCTGTTTAGCCGCCTACTCCGAGACAGTTTACAACGCGTTTTAAATGAACCTTGGGTGATCACTTGGCTTAGTGCCAACGTTCACTCCAACCAAATTATTCGCTTTGCGCTGAAAAGAGCGCTGAGCAGCCTGATCCCACAAATCGCGATGATCGTGATTGGTTTGACTGGTGGCGCGGTCGCGGTTGAGCTTATCTTCTCGATTCCGGGTATCGGGCGCATGATTCTAGGCGCAGCTAAGGCGCAAGATTTACCAATGCTGCAGGGCGGCTTATTGGTATTGCTGCTATTTTCAATTGCTGTGAGCAGCATGAGCTTGTTTGTTCAACAGCTGATTCTGGGTCATAGTCTGAAAAGCGGTAAGCTCATTAGTAGCCACTCTTCGTTTCGTTTTACACAAAGCCGCACCAAGCGTGCTGTTGCTTTTTCAATATTCTCATTCCTGATTGCAATTGTAATTTGGGCTGCATTTCGTGACCCATACACCAGTCAGTTTACTCGCCTAGCAGACCCTAGTTGGCAAGCGCCTTTGGGTGCGGATGGCATTGGCCGAGACCTACTGGCGAGAATTGGTTCTGGTATGGTCTCGACCTTCCAAGCGGGTATCTTGGCAACGTTTTTGAGCTTGGTGACGGGCATCATCATGGGCTTCAATACCCGCTTTAGCCAAGGCCTTATCGAGATCACCAAGGGTATCCCTTACATCATTGCAGGCCTGCTGGTTGCTGGCTTAACGGGGATGAACCCGAACAGCGCATTGATCGCGATTGTATTGGTATCTTGGGCACCATTGGCTGCTCACTGTTCAAGCTTGATCGTGGAAGCAAAGGCTCAACCTTATACGCACCTCGCGCCATTGTGGGGCACCAGCAAGCTTCGAATCTTCCGTTTCTACTTGCTTCCTTATGTATTGCCACCTTTGCTAAGGCACGCGATGTTGAGGCTGCCAGTAATCACATTGAGCCTGACCTCGCTTAGCTTCATCGGCTTGGGAGCGAAACCGCCTGCACCCGAATGGGGTTTGATGATTGCAGAAAACTTGCCCTACATTGAACGCGCGCCATTAGCAGTCATGGGGCCAATTGTTGGGTTGATTCTGTTAGGCGCGGCCATCAACATGATGTTTGATGATTAACGAAAAAGTGCAGGTTGCTTAAGTCCTTGATTGGGTGTTCGATAGAGTGTTCGATTTGGCATTTATGTTGTAACCTTGAGCCTGTTTTTTTGAATTGGCTTTCGGATCGGTTGTCGATCGGTTTTTAGCTTAGTTAAATGTTCAGCGTTAAGGATTCAACATGTATCTCGTTTTGTATTGCCACAATATTGGTATGACCGACTTTTCCTTCTTTGAAACGGAAGATTTCGATAAAGAAGAGGGCTATATCGTGCGAGGTAAGTGGCCGAACGAGAAAGCGTTTCGTGATTACTTAACCAAAGAGTTTGGTGACATGAGCGAATTTCAAGTGATCGACTTAATCGCCAAAGGTGCAGAAGCAGAACACTACTCGCCAGAAGAGTTGATGCGCTTAGCTTTGTAATATCTAGTTTAATAACGGTTAGCTTATCAGCATCCAGTTAAGTAGCATCTTTCGAACAAACGAATAAAGAAATGGCAGCCTGATTCGGCTGCCATTTTCGTTTTAGGTTAAAGCTAATACCTTTTGCATCGTGAATGGTGCTACTGCGCCACTTCGTCCACCAAGTACAAGATTGACTGATACGGAATGCCACTGTGATGTGACAAACCGATCTCACAGGTTCGACTGTTACTGAACCCACGAGTACAGTTGCTCGGCACTTGCTCTTTGAGTGGGTGTACCGCCGCTTCATTCAGCTCTGGAGTGGTAAAACCTTTATCACCCGCCCAACCACAGCATTGAATATGCTCAGGAACAATCACCTCTTCGGTACAGGCTTTAGCAAGGCTCAACATCGCGCCTTCTAAGCCCATTCGACGAGAACTACACGTAACATGCAGCATCACGGTTTCTTGCAGCGGCTCAAGTGTCAGGTGCTCAAGCAAGTATTGATTCACAAACCCTGTCGGCTCTAGCACTTCTAGTGGCTTGGTGAACTGTTCAATACTGCGTTTAGCACATGGGCTGGTGTCCATTAATACTGGGTATTCACCCTGACGACTGGCTTGCCACAACACTTCTTCGAGCTGTTGCGCTTTAGATTGGGCTAAATCGGTCATCCCTTTGCTGTCGTAAGGCATGCCACAACATTGGTCGTCTAGCTTCTTCGGAAGAATCACCTCAAATCCTGCTTTGTTAAGCAAAGACATGGTCACTTCAGTTAGAGGGCGTTGGTCGCCCGCATCACTCTGTTGTCCCATGGTGCGACTGGCACACGAAGGCAGGTAAACCACCTTCTTATGATTGCTTGAGTTTTCTGCCGTCACTGGTGATGAGACTAGCGTGTGACTATTGGATTGCGGCATCTCAGGCATCCAAACGGGTGTCGCGCCTTTGGTGATAGAGCGCAAGCCGTTGGTTAGCTTTCCGACTGTATTCGCTCCTAGAACCTTGCTTGCCACTTGGTTGGTTTTGAGCCCAGCTTTGGTCAGCTTTGTGGTGGTCGAGAAATGATCCGCTGTCCATTTTGCGATTGGTGTAAATTTCTCGTACTTGGCAATACGAAGCTTCTTAATCAAATCACCAGTGTTGATTCCCACTGGACAACGTTCAGCACACAGGCCGGTTGCGGCGCAGGTATCAATGCCTTGGTATTCAAAGGTTTTCTCTAGTTCGCTTGCTTCTATCTCTTCACCCGCAGCTCGGCGGCGTTGCAGTTCTCGGTACAGAACAATGCGTTGGCGTGGTGATAGAGTCAGCGTACGAGACGGACAAACAGGCTCACAGAAGCCACATTCAATACAGCGGTCGACAAGGTCGTCAGCAGCAGGCATTGGCTTCAAATTGGTGATGTGTGAATTCGGGTTGTCGTTGATGATAACGCCGGGGTTGAGCAGTCTTTCTGGATCAAACAGCGCTTTGATCTGTTGCATCAAGGCATAGCCGTCTTTGCCCCATTCCAATTCCACATAAGGCGCCATGTTACGACCAGTACCATGCTCTGCTTTTAGAGAACCTTGGTATTTCACCGCAACCAGCTCGGCAACATCGTCCATGAAACCGCCGTAGCGATCGATTTCTGTTTGACTGTCGAAGCCTTGAGTAAATACAAAGTGCAGGTTGCCTTCGAGGGCGTGACCAAAAATGATCGCTTCGCTGTAGTCGTATTTGTCGAACAGCTCTTGTAGCTCTCGAATACCGTTAGCGAGGTTTTCGACAGGGAAAGCCACGTCTTCGATGATAACGGTTGTGCCAACTTCACGAACGGCTCCAACGGCAGGGAACATGCCTTTTCGGATGCCCCACAGAGTTGCGACTGTCTTTGGATCGGAAGTGAAAGGCACCGATTCAACAATCGTGTATTCAGTCAATGCGTCCAAAATTGATTTACATTGTAAATCTAAGTCCGGCTGGGAGCTGGCGTGTGATTCAACCAAAATCGCTGCGGCTTCTAAATCCAAGTTCGGCATGAATGCAGGCATACCAGGCTTATCAGCTACTGAGCGCAGCGCTCTGCCATCCATCAATTCAACCGCAGCAACGGGTGTTTTTGATAGCGTAGTAACGGCTTTACTGGCTTGTTCGATGTCGGCAAACACCAACAGAGCCGAAGCTTTGTTCGGATGTTCGATCACCGTGTTGTAGGTAATCTCAGCGATGAAGCCTAGCGTGCCTTCAGAACCTATCATCAGGTGTTTGATGATCTCAATTGGGTCGTGGTAATCGACCAGTGCATTGAGCGCGTAGCCAGTGGTGTTTTTGAGGCGGTATTTGTGGCGGATTCTGTCTGCAAGTTCTTGGTTTGAAGCTGTTTGTTGATGTAACTCAACAATGCCTTCAAACAGTTCTTTGTGCGATTGCTTGAATGCCTCAACACTTGCGTTATCAGCCGTATCAAGCAGGGAGCCATCACTCAATACGATTTTCATGCTTTCAACGGTGCGATACGAGTTTTGCGCAGTACCACAACACATGCCACTGGCGTTGTTCGCGGCAATACCACCGATTTTACAGGTATTGATAGAGGCTGGATCTGGGCCGATTTTACGTTGGTAAGGGGCAAGGTATTTGTTTGCATCAGCGCCAATCACACCCGGTTGAAGGATGATCTGATTGCCGTTATCGACAATTTCATGGCCACGCCAATCATCGGTCAGTGTGATGAGTACCGAGTCTGAAACGGCTTGTCCTGACAGGCTGGTGCCTGCGGCGCGGAAGGTAAAGTGAATGCCGAGTTCGCGACAGCTTTGAATGGTGAATATCACTTCGTCTAAGTTTTTAAGCCTTAGAACCATTTTCGGCACCAAGCGATAAAAACTCGCATCGGTGCCGTAAGCCAATCGCTTTGCCTCTTGAGTGACAATGCGTTCTGTTTCTATTTTTTGAGCCAGTATCGCTTCAAGCTGCTGATAAGCTTGTGCGTCTATTACTCGCTCATGGGATGTGTTTGTCTCCATCTTTGCTTCCTTGTGCTTCTTATTTGGCACTGATCAGGGCGTGTTGACCTTTCGTGGTTAAATTTTGTTCGAGATAAAAGCGTTTTAATCGCGGCGAGGGGGAAGTAGCCTAGTCACTCTAAGCAAATCCCCCTCAACAAAGAGTAAAACGCTTTTTGCGGGGGCGCCCAGCTCGAACCCTTCGGGCAGCGTTTGCTGGCCATTTCTACTACGTTATCGGCTTCTCATGTAGGCTAGCTACACATCGACGCCTCTGCCTTGTATAAATACCCAGCAACTCGCTGCAAAAATCAGCTCGAAAGATCAACACGCCCTAGTTTTTATTTTATTTTCCAGTGCTTAAACGGTGTCACAACGGCAGTGTAATTGCTGTGACACCGATTGAACTTCAGTCTAAGTAGACCAAAGCATTAGTCTGAATCTGAATCTGAACCGGAGTCGTGGCGGATTAATCTAGCCCCACCAAAGAATCACGAGTTAAGTCTTTGATTGTCTTGGCGCCAGTTAGAGTCATCGCAACGCGCATCTCTTTGTCATATAGGTCAAGTAGGTTCTCAACGCCTGCTTGTCCTTGCGCTGCTAACGCGTAGACGAAAGAGCGACCAAGCAAGGTGCAGTCTGCGCCCATCGCCATCATGCGAACTACATCTAAGCCAGTACGAATGCCAGAGTCGACCAGAATCTTAGTGTCGCCTTTTACTGCGTCTGCAATTGCAGGCAGTGCTTTAGCACTCGATAGAACACCATCCAGCTGACGGCCGCCGTGGTTTGAAACTACGATACCGTCTGCACCAAATCTCACGGCGTCTTTTGCATCTTCTTCATCAAGAATGCCTTTAATGACCATCGGGCCGTCCCAGAAATCACGGATCCACTCTAGGTCTTTCCATGAAATCGACGGGTCGAAGTTGTCACCCAACCAACCGATGTAGTCTTCCAGTTTGGTTGGAGAACCTCGGTAAGTAGAGATATTGCCAAGGTCGTGCGGTTTACCAAGTAGGCCAACATCAACTGCCCAGCTAGGATGACGCATAGATTGGAATACACGACGAATTGCTGCATTTGGACCACTCATTCCTGAGTGCATGTCACGGTAACGAGCGCCGGGTACTGGCATATCAACGGTGAAGACCAGTGTCGTCACGCCTGCCGCTTTGGCACGTTCCAATACGTTCTTCATGAAGCCACGGTCTTTTAGCACGTAAAGTTGGAACCACATTGGGCGTTCAATCTTAGGTGCGACTTCTTCAATCGGACATACCGATACGGTCGACATCGTAAAAGGGATGCCTTTGTTGTCGGCGGCTTTTGCTGCTTGTACTTCACCACGTCGTGCGTACATGCCTGTTAGTCCAACCGGAGCTAATGCAATCGGCATCGCCAGCTTTTCGCCGAACAATTCGGTTTCCAAATTTAGGTCCGACATGTCATTGAGGACACGTTGCTTGAGCGCGATCTCTGCAAGATCGGCCGTGTTGCGGCGTAGGGTATGTTCTCCGTAAGAACCGCCGTCAATGTAGTGGAAAAGAAACGGTGGTAATTTCGCTTTTGCTGCGGCGCGGTAATCAGTCGATGCGGATATGATCATAATTTCAGTCCTAAATTCTTGGGATGTTGCCCTTCTATGAGAGCTTGGCTTGGGCTGCTTTAATTCTTGAAAAGTAAGTGTTTGTTGTTTCTTAATCGGTGAAGCAACTCATCGATAAATAAAATAACCAGTGAAGCAATTAATCTATGAAGCAATTAACCTGTGAAGCAAATAAACAGTGAAACAGTTAAGCAATAAAATGGCGTTAATACTCGGGGGTGTTGATGTGTTTTAGTATCCATTCCGAAACTCATCAACTGTCTTATTAGACGGTGTTGCAGTCGGGGAATTGAGTATTAACGCCAAGTGCTTTTGTAACGACTTATGGTTTACATAAGTGCGTCTGTCATTTTGAAGCCGTAGATAACCACTAGGCCGATGATTCCTGTCATCACCAAGTAGTAGAACGTTGGGATGATTGTCTTACGTAGTGTTGCGCCTTCGCGTCCTAACAAGCCTACGGTTGCCGATGCGGCTACCACGTTGTGAATCGCAATCATGTTACCTGCTGCTGCACCCACCGCTTGTAGAGCAACAACCACGGCACTAGAGATAGACAGAGTTTGTGCTACTTCGAATTGGAACTGGCTGAACATCATGTTTGAAACGGTGTTCGAACCTGCAATGAAGGCACCTAAGGCACCAACCGTGGCACTTAACGCTGGGAATGCGCTGCCGACTAGGTCAGCTGCAAAGTTTGCAGTGGTTACTGGCATACTTGCTAAATCAGCGCCGTTCACACCTGAGTTAATGAAGATACGAACCATTGGGATGGTGAACACCAACACAAAGCCAGCGCCTATCAGTGTCTTGCTCGACTCACCAAAGGCTTTAGCCAGTGGAGCTGCGCTGCGTGATTGCATTAGAACAGCAACCAGTGCGACGAAGACCAAGATACCGCCAGGTAGATACAGAGGCTGAATCGCTGTGCTTACGCCTGTCTCACCAAGGATGTTGCTGAAAGAAAGGCTAACGCTCTTAAGTAGGCCTTTGAACTCAGGGCTCACACGGCTAGCAACGAGAGTGACAGCGAGCAGAACGTAAGGTGCCCATGCCATCGCCATGCTCATTTTTTTATGGCTTTGGTTGTTGTCATCAAGATCGATTTTCAAAGAACCTAGCCATTCTGCTGGCCATTTGTCTTCGCTTTCAAAGTCCCATTTTGATTTAGGGACTAGGAAGCCGCGTTTTGCTGCTGTTACAACAATCGCAAGGCCAACCAAACCACCAATCAGTGATGGGAACTCAGCACCTAGGAAAACACCTGTTAGTGCGTAAGGAATAGTGAAAGCAGCACCGGCGAACAGTGCGAATGGCAGGATATCAAGACCTTCAGTCCAGCTTTTGTTCTTACCGAAGAAGCGAGTCAGCATCATCGCCATCAATACAGGAATCATCACACCAACGCAGGCGTGGATGATCGCAACACTTGATGTGATCTGTTGTAGGTAAGCATCCCATGTTGAACCATTGGCAATCAGGCTTTCACCGATGTTGTGCGTATCCAAACCTTTGTTTACGCCAACAATGATAGGTGTACCAACCGCGCCGAACGATACCGGCGTAGATTGAATCATCATGCCCATCAGTACCGCAGCTAATGCTGGGAAGCCGATTGCAACGAGTAAGGGAGCGGCGATTGCAGCGGGTGTGCCGAAGCCGGATGCACCTTCAATGAATGAACCAAAACACCAAGCGATGATGATCGCTTGCACACGACGGTCTGCTGATATGTCAGTAAAGCCGTTGCGGATGGTGGTGATAGCTCCGGTGTGTTTCAAAGTGTTTAATAAGAAGATGGCGCCAAACACAATCCAGAGAACCGACACGGTAATGCCGAAGCCTTGGAATACTGAAGCCAGCACGCGAGTGCTAGACATATCCCATGCGAATAGGGCGATAGCAACGGTTAATGCAAATGCCACTGGCATCGCTTTTTTTGCAGGCCAGTTAAGGCCAACCAGCAGAATCGCTGCAACAACTATTGGCGAAAAGGCCAATAATGCTAGTAGAGTTTCACTCATGGGTACTTCCTCGTACTTGTTTTCAAACGTTCATGTTTGAAGTGAATAACACGTCATTAGTTTTGTAGGTGTAATCTGAATCTCGAGGATTCAATTGTTGTAATTAGAGTCGCTTTATTTGTAACCGATGTGATTGCAAAAGCTGTTTTTGTAATTGTTTTGTTAATTTGGCGTGAATTTACCCCTTTATTTTTTATTGATATAGGGAAATAATGAAAATAATTAATTCCAAAATTGGCATAATCAAATGCGAGCAGACGATTTGATCCTGTTTTCACAGGTAGTAGAGCTGGGCAGTTTTAGTAAGGTGGCAGAGCAAAATAACCTTACAAATTCGGTAGTTAGTAAGAGAATTGCGCGTTTGGAAGAAGAGATTGGCGTGCAGCTATTATATCGAACCACGCGTAAATTGACGCTTACCGAGGCGGGTAAGGCAATGTTACACGGAGCCAAAAATGTGAAGCAGGCGGCTCAAGAGGCTATGGACGCAGTTTCAGGCTTTGGTGAAAATGTTAGTGGTCATATCAAAATGTCAGTGCCTACTATCTCCGGAGATTTGATTCTGGCAGACGCTGTTGCCGAGTTTTGTAATATGCACCCAGGTTTAACGGTCGATATGTCTCTTAACAATCGATTTGTTGATTTGGTTGACGATGGTCTCGACTTAGTGATTAGAACCGGCTACTTGGAAGACTCAAGCTTAATTGCCCGTCATATCTTGGACTCACAATGGGTGGTATGTGCCTCGCCGTCTTATATCGCTAAGAACGGTAAGCCGATGCAGCCTAAGGATTTGGTTGAGCACAATTGTCTGCAATACGCTTATCAAACAACAGGTGCCAGTGAATGGCAGTTTTTACACAGTAAGGATGGCTGTACCGACAACGACAAATACATCGTGCGCGTCTCTGGCTCTTTCTCTACCGATAATGCGACGGCATTAAGAAAAGCCGCTGTGGGCGGTCATGGGGTCGCGTACGTGCCACGTTGTCTGGTGTATCACGATATTCGCAATGGTCAGCTGGTGGACATCTTCCCTGATTTAGTCGGTAAAAAGCTGGGTATTTATGCGGTGTACCCCTTTACGCGCCAGCCACCGAATAAGATTAAGTTATTGATTGAACACATCAGAACGCGTTACCTGACGATTTCACATTATTTTTAATAAGGATCACGATGAGCTATTTAAAAGAGTATCAATATCCAGTCACCAACAAACAGATCGTCAGCGATGACTATTTTGATCACATAGTTGAAGACCCTTATCGCTGGTTAGAAGACGACAGAAGCGACGAAACCGCGCAGTGGGTGGCGAGCCAAAATGAGGTCACGTTCGATTACCTTGCTCAAATTCCGTATCGCGCTGAACTGCGAGAGCGATTAGCGAAAGCGCAAGACTACAAAAAGAGCTCGCAGCCGTTTGTTCGAGGTGAGTACACCTATTTCTATAAGAACGATGGCCTGCAGAATCACAGCATTCTCTATCGTCACAAAGAAGGGCAACAAGAAGAAATTTTCCTAGATCCGAACACTTTCTCGGAAGATGGCACCACATCACTGGGTTCGGTGTCGTTTTCTAAAGATTACAGCCTAGTGGCGTACAGTATTTCAGAGGGTGGTAGCGACTGGCGTAAGATCTTTGTTATTGATACCGAGACTAAACAGCAGCTTGAAGTCGAAATCACCGACGCTAAGTTTACCGGCATTTCTTGGTTGGGTAATCGTGGCTTTTATTACTCTAGTTACGATAAGCCAGACGGTAGCCAGCTTTCTGCACGTACCGAACAGCACAAACTTTACTTCCATGAGTTGGGTACAGAGCAAGCTAGCGACAAAGTGGTTTTTGGCGAGAACAACGCTGATCAGCACCGCTATGTATCAGGCTATACCACCGAAGACGACCGTTACTTGATCATTCTTGGGCGAGAGTCGACATCGGGTAACAGACTGTTCTATATCGATTTAAACTCACCAGAACAAAAGCTGAATACGCTGATTGATCATGTGGATAGCGACACTTATCTCATCGATAACCAAGATGAGACCTTCATTCTATACACCAATCTTGATGCGCCTAATGGCAAGGTGGTGAGCTTTGATACTCGCAGTCAACAGTGGCTCGATATCATTCCTGAAAAGCCACAGCCGTTAGATATCAGCACTGGCGGTGGTTACTTGTTTGCTCATTACATGGTCGATGTGGTGTCTAAGATTGAGCAGCTGGACTACCAAGGTAGCCTAGTTCGTGAAATTCATTTACCCGGGCTAGGAACGGCTAGTGGTTTGGGTGGTAAAAAAGAGCAAACCCAGCTTCATTACACCTTTACCAACTATGTAACGCCGCCAACGATTTTCTCTTTTGATGTTGAATCTGGAAGCTCTGAAATCTACCAACGCTCTGAGTCTCCGTTTGAGTCGGATCAATTTGAGTCTAAACAAGTCTTCTATACCTCGAAGGATGGCACCAAGGTTCCGATGCTTATCTCTTACAAGAAGGGATTAGTGTTAGACGGCAATAATCCAACCATGTTGTACGCCTATGGTGGCTTTAACGTTAGCCTAACGCCTTCTTTCTCGGGCACGGTTGGCAGTTGGCTAGAACTGGGTGGCGTATATGCGGTGCCAAATCTGCGTGGCGGTGGTGAGTATGGTAAGGCGTGGCACAAAGCGGGTACACAACAACAAAAACAGAATGTATTTGATGACTTCATTGCTGCTGCGGAGTTCTTAATCGAAGAAAACTACACGTGCAGCGATAAGTTAGCGATTCGCGGCGGTTCTAACGGAGGCTTGTTGGTTGGCGCTTGCATGACACAAAGGCCTGAGCTGTTCCAAGTGGCTTTACCTGCGGTTGGGGTGTTGGACATGTTGCGTTACCACACATTCACGTCTGGCGAAGGCTGGGCGTACGATTACGGCACGTCAGCGCAAAATAAAGAGATGTTCGAATACCTGCTGGGTTACTCCCCGGTTCATAACGTTGTACGAGGCGTCGATTACCCAGCAACACTGGTTACGACCGCTGATCACGACGACCGTGTGGTACCGGCTCACTCTTATAAATTCATCTCAGAGCTGCAAGATAAGCATGAAGGCGGAGCGCCCGTGATGATCCGTATTGACGTCAATGCAGGGCATGGGGCAGGTATGCCGCTGAGTAAAGCTATCGCTCTCACTGCTGATATCTACGCATTTACCCTGTTCAATATGGGAATAGAGTCCCTAGATTCATTGTAGCGAATACTTGATTTTAGATAATTGGGTATTTAACTCAGACCAAAAAGCCTCAAAATCTGCCTTAGATTTTGAGGTTTTTCATATATATGAAAACCAATCAAATTCACACCTCGTTCTCTTTGCTTTTCGACACTCTTTTCCGTGATAGCCGCCACCATTACTGATGAAATGAAAGCGATTTCAAGCTGATATTTTACGCATTTTTCACTATAACCTGTTGATCTAA